>ERZ794964.101-NODE-101-length-7743-cov-4.602237_pt1 | contig 7743 bp, 7 predicted proteins | sample MGYA00375741_ERZ794964 | MGnify/ENA primary metagenome ERZ794964 (study PRJEB30138, sample SAMN05968712) | food fermentation metagenome | isolation source: fermented_meat | host: spontaneous_fermented_meat_time_40_first_replicate;sponta... | place: Italy | collected... | reverse complement strand
TGCCAGCCGACACATATTTTTCCTCATTCATTAACCCAAAAAGATGTAATTTATTATATTCAGAAACCTTTTGGCCTGATGCATCAAAAACAAACATCGTGTTATAAAATTTATGGTTCTGTTGTGTTGCTACAGAACCGCCAACAATATTAAGATGGTATTTCTTAGCTAATTTGCTAAGTAATAGCTGACTGTCTTGGCCATTAGTATCAGCCAAATTAGTTAGCTCTGTCAATGCGTACCCTGTATTCCACATTTCTGGGTATACTAACACGTCAGCATTGACCTCAGCAGCTTTTTCAGCATAATAGGCTACTGTTTTCTGATTATGTTTAGGATCTCCTAAGGCAATATCAATTTGTGCTATCGCAATTTTAAGTTTCATAGCCAATCCTCTTATGTGTTATTGTGCATTTTTTTATTGTTTTTGTCAAATTTATATCATTTTAAGCTCATTATTTGGTAATAAAAAACACCTAACTGGTGTTTTAAGGGAATTTAGGAAATTGATCGAAATTAGGATCTCGTTTTTCTTTAAATGAATCACGGCCTTCTTTAGCCTCATCTGATGTGTAATAAAGCATCGTTGCATCACCAGCAAACTGTTGCAAACCGGCCAAACCATCTGTGTCTGCATTCATAGCTGCTTTGATAAATCTTAACGCCGTAGGTGACTTCGTTAATAATTCATCTGACCATTCAATGGTGGCAGCTTCTACGTCAGCCAATGGTACAACTTTATTAATCCAGTTCATTTGATAGGCTTCATCAGCAGTATAGAAATGGTTTAAAAACCACACTTCCTTAGCACGCTTGTGTCCAATAACCCGGGCAAGGTATCCAGAGCCATATCCTGCGTCAAATGAACCAACCATAGGTCCAGTTTGACCAAACTTGGCATTATCAGCAGCTATGGTCAAATCAGCCACCAATTGTAAGACATTCCCCCCACCAACAGACCAACCTTTTACCATTGCAATAATTGGTTTGGGTATAATTCTCATTAATCGTTGTAAATCTAAAACATTTAATCGTGGTATGCCATCAACACCAACATAACCACCATTACCACGAACTTTCTGATTACCACCTGATGAAAAGGCTTGATCCCCGGCACCCGTCATAATAATGACCCCAATTTTGGCATCATCACGTGCAATGGTGAACGCATCAATCATTTCAGACACCATGCCAGGTGTAAATGCATTATGTGTTGCAATATCATTCATCGTGATCTTAACAATCTTACCGGGATTTTTACCATCAGTATTTGTTTCAAATAAAATTTCTTTATAGGCTTTTACGGTGTTCCAAGTTGTCATGTGTTATACTCCATTCAGAAAGGGGATTTTGTTCTTATGAATATTATAGAACTTTTAGGGTTAAAAACCACTTTATTATCGGCAGAAAAAACAATTGTTGAAGTACGCGTCAGTGAAAAGCTCATGCAGCCATATGGTATTGTTCACGGTGGTATTAACGCATTACTTGCTGAAACCGCTGCATCTCTTGGTGCCAACGAATGCCTCCCTGACAATCTTGTGCCAGTTGGTGTGTCTATCCACACCAATCATCTAAAAGCGGTTACGCAAGGTATTTTAGTCGCAACTGCCACACCTGTAAACATCGGCCATTCATTACAAGTTTGGTCTGTGTCTATCCATGAAAAAAGCACAGATATGCTCACAAGTACGAGTACAGTTACAATTAAAAACCAAATTTTAAAAAAATAACACGTTAATGCGTGTTATTTTTATTTTTTGTAAAAAACTTTGACAATGTACTCTTTTTAGGATGGGCAGCATCATATGCCTGTTGCCGCCGTAATTCTTTTGGTGTTGGCGTCTCGTAACTCAACATACTCAAACGCTCATATCTAGGGTGCGGGATGACTAACGCTACCTGATGATTTGCCACAATAGGATTTCCCAGATATTGTACGTTATCAACTGTACGTACAATTTTCAATTCTGAACTTGGCGAAAGAATAACATCCTCACTAATAATTGCCAAACTCCCTTTAATTTGTTGCTGATAATACAATGCTGCATAACTTGATATCGGACCATACCCTACAAATTCAATCTTGTTTGCATGCACCTGTTTACGTGCATTCTTAACAGTCGCTATCAAATCAGGCTCGTGATTACGATAAAAGCCAGCATCAATATCACTACTCGTTAGGTACTGTACAGCTTGTTGCGTCTCATTTATCCAGTCTGTCATGTAATCAGTCATCATTTTTTCAGGTTCCGAAAAAACAATGCGCAAGGTCTTTGTCGTTATTTTTTCTGGTACTTGAAGATAAGCGTATAATTTAGGCGCTACAGTCAAGTCATTATCTCGCAGCACCCCTTTTTTTTGTTGGCGAATAACAAAGTCATGAAAGACAAAATGCCCATTACCAGCAGACACCAAATCAATGGTATAAAAAGCATAATTTTCTGGCACCGTCACTGTTATTTTATCGGCATTTTGACTATTCGTTACTAATTTCTGATACTGTTCATCATAGAATGTGACAACCAAATAGGCAAACATACGCTCACTGTTGTCAATGCTTCGTTCAATTGTATAGGTGACACCACGTAATAGTTGCGGTAAATCCGAGACCTTTTTTTCGCGTTGAAAATGCTGATTAGATCGCCAAGTAGCGATCACACGCCCACTTGGCAAAAAATAATGCTCATAATACACATCATTTAATGCTCGAAAATCGATTGTCGCCCCTTGTAATTCAAATAATTGTGTTTGTGGTGTCCAATATATCTGATATTGCATAACGATTACCGATCCTCCCTGCGTATACTATCTTTTAATTTGGCCAGATGTGTTTTCATAAACGTTATCATTTCGGGGATTTTGGCTGTATGTGTCCCCTCTTCTTGTATATGTATTAAATGTGTCTTATTCTCTTCAAAAAACGCTAGTAAACGTGGCAAACTTTGTCCATCATACTCATCTTGTTTGAGTGTAAATAATGCAACCGCTATTTTAGACCAATCAACATTTTCAATATGCTGCCACAAAATATTATCTAACATGTCAGTATCATCTGGGTGCATCCGTCCTGCCAAAAAGCGCCGCACATCTAGCGTCCAATCTTGGTTCACTTCCCTAGGAAACTCAGACTTTCCTGTCAATGTACCCAAACTAATCAGTGGTTTAGCTACAACGATGGCATGTGGTTTAATATCAGCTGCATAGTACATTGCTGGAAAACTGCCCATTGAATAGCCTGTTAAAATGACATCTTTGGGTTCTAAATGGAGTGTCTTCATGGCTTTTTTAATGATTTCAACAACTCTTTGTTCATACATTTCTGATCCAATATGAAACGCTCCGCCTTGCATTCTAACATCTGAAAAAAGTAAGTACGGGGTCCCAAGTTCATTGAATGGCCCCCGCATTTCAAAGCCATCTACATGTAACCGAATGCCAGAAAAATTAACAATTAGTGGTGCCTGACGGTCACCAGGGTTAAAATAACTCAACACCTCTTCATGCTCATCGGTCATTTGCCACTCATCCCCTGGTAACAAGGTCCCTAACAAATGTCGCGAGCGTCGTTGATGTAACACATGAAGATCTAACTGCCCTGTCCCTTTGGCAAAAATTAAGATTTGATAATCTTGATAATCATCTATACCACCAATTGGATGTTGCTGTCGCAACTCATCACCAGTGATCGTCTGAACTGTTTGCATATGATTATCTTTGTAGAAAACAAATTGTAATTGGACAGACACTGTGTCTGTCTGTTCATAATCCAACCAAATCATGTTTTCAACACGTGGCATCAAGTCCCCAACAAATGTATTCAACGTGCCAATTTGTTGCCACGTTGTACCAAAATCACCACTAAATTGTGCCGAAAAACGCCCTTCTCGTTTAAAATGTATGCCTGTAGGCGGCATTGGTATAAACTGTTGTTCACTAAAACGTGTTGAAAATCCTATTTGATCAAAATTAAAATCCTCTTGAATACGTTTCTGAACTGCCTCCGGCGTCCTATTTGGTATGCAAAAAGCGCGCCGTTCATCCAAAACCTCTTGAAATTCCGGTGTCATTTTTTTTGCAAAGTAAATTGTTCGTAGTGCAGGCCACGCACTGATTTGACCTGATAACAATGTACTTGACAGCGTAGCATCAGTCAACACAACGTAGGTTTGTTCTAAAACATACGGATCTTTTTGCAACGCTAACCGTGTAGGTAAATCAAGAATTGTCGTATATTGCCAGTCGATACCTGTAGTATCAATATCTGCTGTCCAATCATCGGCCCCAATTTGAAGCACTGAAATATCTGCCATTTATGCGTTCCTTTGCTTAATCTTATTAAAAATTTGTTGCCATTTAATCCAAACTATGTCGTCGTTAAAATCTGCAACCATTTGGTGGGTCGTTTCTTGTAGCATCGTCAAATGATGCTTATCATCTAAATAAAAATTCAAAGCGTTAATAAGTTCTGACTGATCTGATAAGATTTGACCATTTTTATTTGGTATCACATAATCTGTCTGTATGATATTAATTTGTGGTACACCAAAACTAAGCGCTTTAGTTTGTAAAAATTGATCTGGCATCTTATTGAGATCTAATAAGACACGTGTATGAGCCATGTAACGTGTGCGCTGCACTTCACTTTGAGGTGTTAAAAATTGGAAACGTGTTTTATAGGCCATTTGACTGTCATTATCCACGATTCCGTGTGCGTTGGCTGCTGTCTGGCTATTTTTGTCAATCAGTGCATCAAACGTCGCATGCGATTGCGTCGTTTCAATCAAAACCAAGATATTTGGATGATTTGCTAGCACGGTACTTACTGCATCAAAGGCAGTTGGCGTTATTGTTGCTGCTTGCCAATAGATAGTCGAAAAAGGCTGTATTGCAGGACGATTCACTTGCTGAGTTGCAACGTATGGTGGAATAATAGCCAGCGTTTCTGCATGCTCCAACTGTGTTGCAATTTTGCCATATTGTTCTCCTGTATCCGTCACAGAAAAATTAATTGTATCAGACATTTGTAACAAAAGATTTTTGGCAAGTTGTTCGTTTGTACGCTCAGTTTGATAGCTTAGAATGGTTGGTTGCTTTGGTGCCACTTTGTCAATGAAAAAAGCAGTTCTCTGACTTTGTGCAAAAATCAGATACTCGTTTTCTGGTACCGTTTGCAAATGATACGTTAATGCTACTGCAATAAGTTCAGACATATTCGTAAATGTTGTCTGTGTGGTCCATGTTTGTTGCGTTGTCACAATTCCTGTTGTATAGTCTTCTTGGATTGCAACGTTTCCGCTGGGTGTCAAATAGTCTCGACGTAAAACTGTCTCGCTATCATCAAATGTTGTCACGCGAGAAATAAAACCACGATCGTCAATCAAAAGCTCCTGTGTTCGTATATCATCTGTCCACAAATCAACTTTTTCAAAGCGTGTCCATGTTGGATATTCAAGTCTTATCGTGGCAAAACGTTTCCCCGAAACTTGGATATCAATACAATCAGTCATATAAATAAATTGGCTATTTTCAGGCCAAGAAAAATCAGATAAGGCTAATGGTTTGGCCTCTTTTAAGGCAATTTGTTGCAATACGTCATAGACTGACCAAGTTTCAGCACCTTCAATTTCTTTTTCTGATAAAATTTGACGTAATTTAGGTAAGTAATCCACTAGTATAAGTTCAACAGACTGACCTTGTGACAAAAAAAGCTGTGTTTGATGAACCGAATCGTTAAACTCTGGTAAAGTCAAACTGTATGCGTGCCAATCTGGAATAATGTGCAAATTCATATTTTACCTCTTATGTACCGGCACTCTCATGCATGTATTATTGGATTAATAGCATATTATTAATGCCTATTCTAGTTCATTATAATCATTAATTCCATTATACCAATTTCGAGCGTCATTTTTGCAGGTATTAACTCAGAAAAGCTTATACCCCCTTTTTAATCTGCCAACATTTGCACAAGAGACCAATTTTTAACTTGCTGCCCTTTAAAATTAAGTGTACGTTCATCCGTTATTTTAAAATTATTTTTTTGATAAAAAGTGACGTTGTGTTGTGTATTAGTAATAAGTGATAAGCTCTGTGCCCCTTTTGACTTAACATAAGGAATAACAAAATCTGTTAATGTGCGTGACCCAATGTGTTGTCCTTGATTGTCAGGGTTAACTGCTAATAAGTTCACGTGCCAATTGGCTTGTGACTGCTTTTGTGGCAATTTTTCTGCTTCATCAAGCACTGCCAAAAATTGTGCTAAATTATTATGAAAGAAATAAGGCAACATTTTTAAACCACCATTTTTTATATATTGCCAAAGGGTGGTTTTTGGTAATGTGTCGGCCTCTAAAATAACAATTGACAAAATTTTATTTTTCTCTTCCACTATGAATACCTTTTGTTGATGCACGTTTGTCGCTATATGAACATCATGCAGTCTTTGAATAAATTGCTGATAGGCAGCTTCATGACGAAAAGTCTGTCTAATTGTTTTTTGGTACAATGCATAATCATTAAATGATGTAGCTGTGAGTTCTGATAACTGTTTTATTTCTGGTATAACTGCGTGTCTAAAATTCATAAGAGCTCCTTTTAATACTCATATTTAATTACAAGCTTACTATATAGTCTATCGACTGAAAGAAGATGTTACAATAAACACATATTCCATATCTGTTGATTAAGCAACAGATTAGCTTTTATTGAGGAAATAACACCATGGATCGTAGACAAAATAAAACACAATTAGGTATTAAAGAAGTTTTCATTCACTTACTCTCAGAAAGCCCAATTGACAAAATTACCGTGTCTCGTATTTCTGAACTCGCTGACATTAATCGTGGCACTTTTTATTTACATTATCACGACGTGTACGACCTACATGATCAAATTGTTACTGAATTAATAGCAGACATGACCGCCATTTTTAACACAACCTACCCGACAACAACAGAAAATTATAGTAGTTTTAAAACATTGAGCTATCAACTCGTTACTTATATTGCAACGCATCAGACAACTGTTGATGTGTTGCTAAATCAGCAACAGGTTGGCACAATTGTCTTTAAAAAAATTAAAAAAACATTTATCCAAAAAGCACTAACTCTTGAAATAGATCTATCTGATAATATTCCTGATAAAATTGAAATTAATTTTATTGTTTCAGGCATCATGGGTTTGATTATTGACTTCATTTCACATGAGTTGCCTATTACCGCTGAAGAACTATATCAAAATATTTATAATTTACTACTTAAATTCTAAACAATTAAAAGAGGCATCATTTTAGCAATATGTTTTACTGCTAGAATGATACCACTTTTGTTTTACGCTGTTCCACGTGGAACATCAACTTTAGGATAAAAAAGATACTTTGCCCTCATCAAATGATGTAATACGCGCTAAACTTTCAACTTCTACGCCAAGTCCATCTAGCAGTTGTCGACCTTTTTGAAATGTTTTTTCAATAACAATGCCAACACCAACAACCTCTGCTTCAGCTTGTTGTGTAATCGATAGTAATCCTTCAATTGCTTGTCCATTAGCCAAAAAATCATCAATCAGTAGAATATGTTCGCCCGCCGCCAAAAAGCGATGATCAATCATGATATGATTCGTGACTTCTTTTGTAAAAGAATAGACATCTGCCGTCCACACATCATCTGGCAGCGTCAATGACTTATTTTTCCGTGCAAATACCACTGGTACATGTAATGACAGTCCAGTAAAAACGGCAGG
>ERZ794964.98-NODE-98-length-7819-cov-4.343766_pt1 | contig 7819 bp, 5 predicted proteins | sample MGYA00375741_ERZ794964 | MGnify/ENA primary metagenome ERZ794964 (study PRJEB30138, sample SAMN05968712) | food fermentation metagenome | isolation source: fermented_meat | host: spontaneous_fermented_meat_time_40_first_replicate;sponta... | place: Italy | collected... | reverse complement strand
GGCTAAGACGCTGCCCTTTCACGGCGGAATCGAGAGTTCGATTCTCTCACGAGCTATAAAAAGTCGCAACTTCGGTTGCGGCTTTTTATGTGTCATTTTAATGAAAATGTTTTTTGTATTTAACCACTAGAAAGCGTATAATTAAAGCACTGAATTTGAAGAGAGTGAGACTCATTTTGGACAATAAAATTAAAACTGACGAAACGCAATATCTCAATAAAACACTATATGCGATGGAAAAATCGCTTCAAACAACAAAATCTAGTATTAAATCAACAAATAAAAGCCTTGACTCAGTTGCGCAAAATTGGGGAGATGTCCGTTTAAAAACCGACACTTACTCGGGTATTGTGGAGACGGCTGCTTCAATTCGTCAACAACAGCAAATGTTATCTGAACGTGAAAATTCTAAAACACGCGCTGAACGTCGTTTTGCCACATTAACAAAACAAATTGATAAACCATACTTTGCGCGCATTGATTTTAGTGAGTCTACTAGCCAACATCCAGAACAAGAAACAATTTATATCGGATTAGGTTCGTTTAGTGATGAAAAGAATCGTTTTCTAGTGTATGATTGGCGTGCACCTGTTGCATCAATTTACTATGATGGTGGTATTGGAAATGTGTCCTATATAACGCCTGATGGGACGCAAGAGGCCAATGTGACACTTAAACGTCAATTTCAAATTGAAGATGGTGTGATTGTAACATTGTTTGACACAGAAGAGGCAATTGGCGATGCAATGCTGATGAATGCGTTGTCTGGTGAATCGTCAACCAAAATGAAATCAATTGTTACAACGATTCAAAAAGAGCAAAATAAAATTATTCGTAATACCGCTGCAGATTTATTATTTGTTCAAGGTGCTGCTGGATCTGGTAAAACAGCAGCTGTGCTACAACGTGTTGCCTATTTACTTTATCGTTATCGTGGAAAATTAACATCTGGACAAGTTGTGTTATTTAGTCCAAATCAACTATTCAATGACTATATTGATAATGTTTTACCAGAACTTGGTGAGCAAAATATGGTGCAAATGACGTTTTATCAGTATGCGTCACGTCGATTACCAAAGATTGACGTAGAAACCTTGCAGGAACGATTTGAACATGATGCAAAGGATACACCGATTAACCTAGCAAAGGGTAGTTTGGCTATGTTTGACGCTGTTACAGCTTATGCTGATCATTTGAATCGTTCAGATATGAAAATCCGCAGTGTGATGTTTCGCGGTGAACCATTAATCTCAAAAGAACGAATTTCTGAAATTTATTACCAATACAATGATAATTATAAATTAGGTCAAAGATTGGAAGCGACACGTGACACTTTGATGCGTATATTAAGTTCACAAGTTGGTCTAGAGGTACGTAAAGATTGGGTTGAATTAACTATTGAAAACCTATCAAAACAAGAATATGACGAACTTGTTGGTGCCGGGAAAGTACGTATAGGAGATGATCAAGAGACTGATGCTGCAGCACGTACACGCCTTGCCCAACTTGGAGAGGGACCTAAAGAACGTGAATTTGCAAGTGAAAAAGCAGAGCGCCAATTTTTGTCAAGACAGATTGTCACGCAATCATTAAGGCCGTTGGCGCGTCAAATACGTCGTGCTAACTTCTTAAATATTAACGCGCAGTTTATTGACTTTTTAAGACAAGCGCATCACTATTTTGATTTGAAATCATTTAATATTGCTGAGTCCGATTGGTTAGCTCATGTTGAAACAGTTATCGCATCATTGCGCGCCAAACAATTGTCTTTGACTGACACAACGTTATATCTTTATTTATATGATTTAATTACTGGTAAACGTGGTGAACGTGACATTCGTTTCTTATTTATTGATGAAATTCAAGATTATACGCCGTTTCAACTAGCGTTTTTAAAATTTAGCTTTCCTAGAGCTAAATTTACTGTTCTAGGCGATTTAAATCAAGCAATTTTTACAAAAGACAATGCCACAAATCTGCAAGTAGACTTTTCATCACTATTTGATAGTGAACGGGTTGAAAGCGTTAAATTAACCCAAACTTATCGTTCAACACAGCAAATCACTGATTTTACAAAATATATTTTGCGTGATGGCCAAGATATTGATGCCTTTAATCGTGATGGCCAAAAGCCTGTACTCTATACTTTGCCTAATGAGTCTGAGATGTTATCAAAATTAAGCTTGCAGATACAACAACACGCTATAAATCAAGATACAACAGCGATCATTACAAAAACACGCGCGGATGCACAGACACTTGCTACGGCACTTGGCGATAAAAAAGTGACACTCATTCAATCAGAAAATCAAAGATTGGCCAAGGGAATGATTATTGTGCCTTCATACCTAGCTAAAGGGTTAGAGTTTGATGCTGTCATTATTTGGCACGCGGATAACTCGCGTTATGGGGTTGATTCGGAACGCCGCTTGTTGTACACTGTGGCAAGTCGTGCCATGCATACGTTGACATTATTAGCAGAAAACAGTGGATCTATTTTATTAGATACTGTGCCAACGGATTTATACGAGGTTAATAATGGATGAGTTGGTTCAAAAAATTAATCAAGAATTCAATGATGACTTTATGACTATCGCTGTTGCAGGTCCAGTGTCTGTTGGTAAAAGTACGTTTGCAAACAAATTAGCTAGCGCATTGACGCAACAAGTGACAGTAATTAGTACAGATGATTTTTTAATGCCAAATAGCATGTTGATGACCAAAAATCTTTTTAATCAAAAAGGTTTTCCGCAAACATATGATTTAGAAAAATTAGAACAGGTTATGACACGTTTTAAGTCGGGAGAGTTATCGGTTCAGATACCTTGCTACACGCAAGAATTAGCGGATATTCATCCGAAAAAAAAACAAACTATTAAAAAACCTGAAATTTTGATTATTGAAGGCGTGGTAGCTTTACAACTGCAACAAACTGATTTTAAAATTTACTTAGATGCCTCTTTGATAGATATTAAGGCGTGGTATTTAACGCGAACTTTAGCAATGACAGCATTATCAAAAAACGATCCTAAATCTTGGCGATATCAGTATACACGTATGCCAATTGTTGAATTTTCAAATTTGGTGATGAAAATTTGGGATGAAACAAATCAAGTCAATCTAGATCGTTATATTTTACCTAGTAAGCAACGTGCAGACGCATTAGTTATGTTTGATGAAAATCATGATATTAAGCAGGTCACAATAAAATAAGTAAAATAGATTGTCAACTTTGTTGACAATCTATTTAGTTAGGCGTAAGATACCTTAAGTAATTAGACCAACTATTTTTAGAGCATTATTGGTTAATAAAGAATTAAAAAAGGAAAATAAATATGAGTGAAGAAATACTTGATAGACATGGGAAACCAGTCAATCGTATGGCAATGATGTTGGTGCTACTTGTCGGCGTCTTTTCAGTAATGTTAATGCAGACGGCACTTGGAACAGCGCTACCATCATTAATGCGAGCATTCGATGTGAATGCATCAACAGTACAATGGTTAACAACAATTTTCTTGATGGCCAATGGTATTATGGTCCCGGTTTCAGCATTTTTAACGACGCGTATTCCAACAAAAAGATTATATTTGTCAGCATTGAGTTTGTTCACAATTGGCACATTAGTTGCATTTGTGACACCGACTAACGCATTTTGGTTGTTAATGGTAGCACGTGTTTTGCAAGCGATGGCTGTAGGAATCTTGATGCCTTTGATGCAAGTGGTATCATTATCGTTATTTGATGCCAACTCACGTGGAAAAGCGATGGGTCTTGGTGGGTTAGTAATTGGTATGGCACCAGCTATTGGGCCAACCTTATCAGGGTGGATTTTAGAAAAAGATCACACACTGTTTGGTTTGACATTACAAAATTCATGGCGATCAATTTTTGGGGTCGTATTACCGGTTGTTATTATTGTGATGATTGCGTCATTTTTCTTTTTCCATGATGTCTTACCTACACAAAAAGTGACATTAAATGTCCGTTCATTGATTGAATCAACATTGGGATTTGGCTTAGTATTGTATGGTTTTGCAATGGTTGCAACAGACGGTTGGGGCAGCGTCAATGTTATTTTGCCATTAATCGTTGGATTGATCACTGTAATTGAGTTTATGTGGCATCAATCTCATATGGACAAACCATTTTTGGATATGTCAGTCTTTAAGTCAAAGCAGTTTACGATTACAACGATATTAGTATCTTTGGCAATGATGGCAATGATTGGGGTTGAAATGGTTTTGCCTATTTATATGCAAAATATTCGTGGTTTAACACCACTCCATTCAGGATTGACACTGCTTCCTGGTGCATTGATGATGGGAATTGTTTCACCGATTGCAGGGGCTTTTTATGATAAACATGGGGCTAAGAGATTAGCAATGATAGGATTTACCATTTTAATCATTGGCACAGTGCCACTAGTCTATATGACAGCTACAACACCAACCATATATATTACAACGCTATATACGTTGCGTATGTTCGGTATTGCTATGACAATGATGCCATTAACTGCATCGGCCATGGGGGCATTGTCGCCCAAAACGGCTGCACAAGGAACTGCTGCTAATAATACAATGCGACAAATTGCTGCTTCATTGGGAACAGCGGTATTGGCATCGGTTATGCAGTCTGTGACAAAAAATAATATGCCTAAAAGCACTTTGAAGGGTCAAGATCCAATAGAATTTGGACGCCGAGCTTTAGATGCAACGCTTAGCGGTTTTCATGCTTCGTTTCTTTTGGCTGCTACGTTTGCTGTTGTTGCCTTACTTGTCACATTCTTATTGCATAGTGGCAAAGTGAACATATCAATGAAGGAGGAAGCATAACATGATTATCTTAATTATGGCGCTATTTGCCATACTTGCATTTCTGGCTAGTATGACAATCAAAAAGTCTGGGATACGCTATGCGGTCACATTGATTATGTTTGCTGGTTTGATTTTGAGTGTGATAATGGTGATTGCAAACATGCATGATCATTATGGCATGACTTCAGTTACAACAACAACCAAAAAAGAAATTCACTCCGCAGGTCCAAGTACACAAAATTTTGGTATGCTATTGTACCAACAGATTGGAACTAACGGCAAAGAAAATGCTTATATTTATAAAACTGCAGCACAAGATAAAAAAACGACGGTGGCTAAGCCTGATTTGAATATGACGACTAGTCATGTAAGCGTTTCGGGTAATAAGGCTTATAAAGTAATTAAAACAACACGTTTCGTGTACAAATCAAATGGTTTTAAATTATTGTTTGGTATTGCAGACAACGATGGAGAAATAAAGCATCGTCAAGTCATCTATCAAGTGCCCCCTACTTGGGTGGCACTAACGACAGGACAGGCAAAATCTTTGGCTAGTAAATTAGCGCCAAAAAATGAGGCTGAAAAAATGATTGCAGCACAACAACAAAAGCAACTCTCTGACTTAGCAAAATCTGATCCAGATCAGGCTGCTAGACTAACAGTCAATCAAGTTAAGAAAGTTTTACGAATTGATTGATCAATGCAATATAGCACAAAAAGCGATAATCTCTATTTCAGAGATTGTCGCTTTTGTGCTATGATAATGGCAAATACATGATAATTAGTTATGAATGTCAATTTATAAATAGCAGTCAGATTAGGAGGTAATCATACGATGATTTTTTTTGTCAATAAAAGTATGGGCCGTGGAAATAGTGGTGTTGAACATGCACAATTTTATCGTGCCGAACGTTTTCGTGAGAAAAGCATCCCATTTAAATTAATTTTTACTGACCGTTTGCCACAACTACATCAACATATGAAAGAGTGGCATGTTGCTGAATCGGAAGTCATCGGCATTTATGATTATTTATTGAGTGATGATCCGGATAACTATTTGCATGAAGGCGAGCAGCACACACATGATTATTATGAGGAAGTGCTTTGGGATACAACAAGCACACAACGCATCGTTAAACGGCAGGCAACTGGCAATTATACAGAAACAGTACAACGCCGTAAACAATATTTAACAGAAAAAAACGTTTACCATATAGAAGATGATCGTGTCATACTTGAAAATGGCAAGCGAAAAGTTTCTTGGCATTATCGACAAGATGGATCGCGTGGTCGGCGTGCTACAAATATTCGAGTGGATAACTTCCGTGGTAAGCATTACTTATTCACAACCTTTGAAGAGTTATTGGCTTTCTTTTTTTTAGAGCTGCAACGGCGATTTGAAGATAATGCTTATATGATTGATCGAGGGGCAGAAAATGAAGAGGTGTTGATTCGTATGAAACAGCAAGGTGCAGTTTTGAAAATTGTCGCTGTGGTTCATGCACAACATTTTGTCACATGGGATGGTGGCCATCCACTTTGGAATAACTATTATCAGTATCTGTTTGCTAATTTTAATGACGTCGATCTGGTAATTGTGGCAACACAGTTACAACGACAAGCACTGCTCTCACAGTTAACTACTATTGGTGTAGCAAATGTATCCCAAAAAATTAACGTCATCCCTGTTGGTGGTGTATCTGCTAGAGTATCTCCTAAGATTTGGGATGGGACAACGGCAAAATTTATAACAGCTTCACGCTTACATCCAGAAAAACATATCAGTCATATTATCCAAGCAGTCAGTCAGTTGCGTTTAAAGGGGATGCCTGCAACGCTAACTATTTATGGTGCTGGAGGCGAGGAAAATCAGTTAACAGAATACATTAAATCGCTTAATTTGGAACCGTTTATACAGTTGAAAGGATTAAGTCAAAATATGGTGCAGGACATGAAAGCATATGATGTATTTGTGTCTGCTTCCTATTCTGAGGGTTTTGGGTTAACTTATATTGAAGCGATTAGCAATGCGATGCCTATTGCAACTTATGCCAATTTATATGGTGCACAAGAGCTAGTTCATGAAGGTGTTAATGGTCATTTGGCAATGTTTAGTCATAAAAAAGCTGATGAGGCAGCTAATGTTAAGCAATTGGCTGAAGCTATGAGACATGTGTTTGAACATTACAATGAACTGTCAGTAGGGGCTGTTAAGGTGGCGAAGCGCTTTGACAATAAAACGATTGCTGACCAATGGCAAAAAGCGATGGTAAAATTACTATGACAATCGAAATTATTAATTCATTAACTTATACAGATTCTCCTGGGGTTGCATGGCAAATTGAACGCGTAAAATCAGGTAAAAGTAGTGCGCTGTGGTTAGCTACGCCACATGAGGATGCTGCGTACTTACTGGTTAAAATGGGACTTAATCCTGCGCTTGTTTACGATATGTACGCACAGCGTTACGTGGAAAATATTAATAGTGAAGATGGTATTTGGTGGACAGATTTACCAGTTCCCAATAATGCGCAGTTTATTTTGAATAAGGATCGGACTAAAAGCATCATGAGTTTTGGGCACGAAATCGCACGTGTCAGGTGGTTTAATGATTCACAGCGTATAATACAAGCGGTTGTGTGGTATGATTTAGACGGCAAAATTGATTATAAAGACATTTACCGACGTGATGGGAAATTGTTTGCTAAACAATATTTTAGTGAGGGTAATTTGTTAGAGTCTGATTTTTATGTTGGGAAAAAAGTAGTTCAAATTAGAGACTTCTACTTTGAAAATCATCGTAATTTTGTGTATGCTTATGACCAAAAATATCCCCAAGCTGAAGACTATATAGCGAGTGTTGGAAACAAATGGCCGTCAGAAACGTTTAATATTACACAGTTAGGACGTGAAATTCATTTTGCACCGAAAAATACAACTTTAACAATAATCGGTGGTGTTTTGGATGAAAAAGGACAGGTCTGGCATAATTTAGCGCT
>ERZ794964.96-NODE-96-length-7941-cov-5.521557_pt1 | contig 7941 bp, 2 predicted proteins | sample MGYA00375741_ERZ794964 | MGnify/ENA primary metagenome ERZ794964 (study PRJEB30138, sample SAMN05968712) | food fermentation metagenome | isolation source: fermented_meat | host: spontaneous_fermented_meat_time_40_first_replicate;sponta... | place: Italy | collected... | reverse complement strand
GGGGTAGCACTGTGAGTAGAGACAGGGGAAATAGAGGGGTTTTCCTTGAGTCTCTGGAAAGGGAGCCCAGCCTCTCACTCAACAAACCCTGTGAGTTCCATCAAATCTGCTGCTCTTGGTTCTCAGCTTACCAATCGGGTCATTTACAAACTGCATTCAAATAGCCTTCTGGACTCTTCAAAGCACTTAGGAATCCTTTTGCCTCCCTGGGTGCCCCCCAGCTCTGAGAGATGGACAGGATTATTTCAAAACCCTCTTCTTTGGGATAAAATGGGAGTTTGGGATTGACATACACACACTGCTATATATGGAAGGATGAGTACCAAGGACCTGCTGCAAAGCACAGGGAAATCCACTCAATACCCTGTAGTGACCTATATGGGAAAAGAATCTGACAAGGGATAGATATATGTATATGTATAACTGATGGACATTGCTGGACACCTGAAACTAACACAATATTTTAAATCAACTAGGAGTTCCCTTCAAGGCTCAGCACTTTAGAAACCTGACTAGTATCCATCATGATGTGGGTTGATCCCTGGCCTTGCTCAGTGGGTTAGGGATCTGGCATTGCCATGAGTTGTGTTGTAGGTCACAGGCATGGCTCAGATCCCATGTTTCTGTGGCTGTGGTATAGGCTGGTGGCTGAAGCTCTGATTCAACCCCTAGCCTGTGAACCTCCACATGCCACAGGTGTGGCCCTAAAAAAAAAGTGAAAAAATGCAAATCAACTATACACTAATAAAATTTAATTAATAACCCCCCTCTGTTTATAGATAAGGGATCAAAGCTCTGGAATCTCTTGTAATTTCCTGAAGGTCCTGGGTCACTGCCGTGATGGACCCAGCTGTGATTGAGACCTAGACGCACCTGAGGAGCAATTGGCTAATGGGCCACTTTTTTTCTCTCACGCAGAGTTGAGGCCAGACCTGCTGTTGTTCCTAGCCTATCCTGTCTGCCTGCTAATGGGACAGATTTTAGTCTCCATGAAAGGAATTAAATGGCACCTGGTTCATTTTCTTCCTATCCAACTTTGAAGTTATCCAACAGTCTCACCTGCATGGCCACTCAAGTTATGACTGTCTGGGCCAGCAGGATCCAAGACTCCTTACATGCAACCAGAATCATGTTTTTTGCAGATTGGTTGGTATCAAAGATTTTGAGTATCAAAATGAACCAAACATTTAGCCAGGCAAATGAGGCATAGGATTCTGGCTCACCTTTGTTAGCTGTTAACTAATAACACCTGAAGGTAGGAGCCCTCCCTGCAGCTTCCTGCTGAAATCATAGCAAAAGGTGAAATTAGAAAATTAATTGGCACCTGGAGAAAATTAGCAAACTTCTGGATCCTGGAGCACAGAGTTCTAGGTTGATCTTCCAGTTGTAAGAAGCAGCAGACATGTGATAGCATGTAAGCCTCAGTTTTATCTGAGTCCCAAGTGCATATTTTCCTATTTTGTTTTGTTTTCTGGCCAATAATAATACAGACTGCATTTTTACATTTGAGAAAGGAAGACTTACTGGCTTCTATGTTAGAGAAGGCTGGGATTTTATAAATTTTGCAAGAAAAATAACTAATATCCAAAACCTGAGCCAACTTCTAAATAAACAGGTATCTGTTGATAGTTTTTTCTTTGCATTCATGTTAAATTAACTTAGTCCTCTATTCAGTAAACACCCTCTTCCATCACAACTGTAAGACTGTAACATTTTATTTTATTTTATACCATATTATTTCTTTTTTGGCCACATCAAGGCCTATGGAAATTCTTGGGCCAGGAATCAGATCCGAGCCATAGCTGGTGACCTACATTGCAGCTGCAGAACCACCAGAACTTTAACCCATTGTTCTGGACCCCATGATTGAACCTGTGTCCCAGTGCTCCAGAGACATCACTGAACCCATTGTGCCACTTCTGTAACATGGAGCTCCTATAACATGACATTTTAAACCATAAATTAGGGTAGAAATCTGAAGCTAAAAAAGGGCCATCTTTTCAATGCCTTTTAGTAACTTTTTGGTGTTTTTTTTTTGTTGTTGGAAGCAGAGCTGCTCATAAGCAGCCCAAGGCTAGCTGGGAATATCTTACATCATTGGTAGGTTTCCCTTTATCCTCCAGGTAGTGTGAAGGCCAAGATCAGAGGGGGGAAGAGTATTCATTTGGGTAACCAGGGGAATTTCATCAAACCACTTCTGATTCACCTCCTTTCCTCACTCACCCACTAACTCCTTTGACAGCATCTATATATATAAATCAGCATTTCAGAAATTAAGCAGTTTCAGATAGGATGTGATGGTTCATTATCAATGCTGACCAGATAGCCACTTTATCCTCGGCATCCATCTGTGGTGCTTCTCTCCTGGTGTTCTGGTGCCTGCCCAGAGTGAGCACCATTTATTTTCAGGATGCAGTCACCCCTCTTGAGGAGCAGAGCTATAAACCACACCAGCAGCATAGATGTCAACAGCCCTTAGTTGTTCACCACAGACTTTCACAGTCTTGGGCGCTCAGAGTTAATGCCATTCCTCGGGCAGGGAGATGATTTAGAGGAACCACTAAAGGAACGTTATGTTATTTGCAGGCACCTCTGTGGAATTTAATACCCATCAAAGCAGCACTCATCCTCAGTACATGGTCCTCTAGAAGAACCTCACTCTTTTGTTCTGCTTTGCATCTTTGAGACCAGGCGTGTCTGTAGAAAGATTGACACCCACCTTGAATGGCTGTGTGAGTGTTCATTAAAAAAAATAATACTTGTTCTAGATTATAATTGTTCATTGCATAGAAGTTGGAAAGTACAGAAATGTGTAAAGAAGAAGGGAAAAATCATACATCAGCTTTCAGTGCCTAAATAATGCAGTTAATAAATTGGAATATTTCTTTTTTTTTCCATGCACTTACATCCTTTTTGTATATTCAAAAAATTCTTCATGCAGTATACACTTTTTTTGTGTGTTTTTTTAGTTAACTATTTATGTGGGGAATTGTCCCATAGTCATGAACATTTAATGACCAGGAAGTCTTCAAAGTCATTTTAATGGGTTCATTGTGTTTGATCCTACGACTAGATACTAGCAGTTATTTTGGTCCAGGCACCTAATCTACAGGTGCTCCTGAGAAAGTGCTGTGTGACCCACAGGTTTGCAGATCAGTGCGCTATGAAATTTTATACCTGGGTTCCCAATAGAATGCAAAGAGTGTGGATCCTTGCAGCAGCTCGAGGCCACAGCATCGCTATTGTGCTCATATAAACATCTACAAACATCGTGGATTAGACACCAAGGCAGAGGTGGCTCTGATTCCAGAGTCCCAGCTGTAGTCACTGCCCTCTCTGCTAGGCTAAGGGCATTATCCACCCTAAAGACAGCGCTGCGCTTGCAGGAACACAGGATGCAGTAAAAGATAAGAAGTGCAGCCTTTTCAAGCTGCAGGTCCACCTCTAACTAGTTACCAATGAGCCACAAGCGGAGCCAACTCATCATCCCAGGTATCCCAGACATGACTTGATGTGAGAGTTAACGTGTACACCAGATGTTACCACTCAGACACAGGATGCTGGTGACCTTGGTGGGACACTTTATCAGCCACAGAGGTCACATGGGGAAACCTGTGCTTTGTGAATGGGGCAAAAAGATCTCAAAACTGTCAATCAAAGACATGGCACAGGATTATCCCCAAAGACCAGTCCTTTGGCAAAATATATCTTATTTTCAGGGGTGACTTTACCCAGGCCTCATGCATTTTAGAATAGCTGCCCCTGGGGTGGTCCCTCCCTGTTGGCACCAAACTTAATGGACCAGAAGCAAGGTTTCCTGTGGAGACTGAGAAGACATTCCTGTGTCCTCCAAATGTAATTTGCTTTGACTCCCTAACTGCCTGCCTGGCTGATGAGAAGTTCAGACGTGTGTGTGTGTGTGTGTGTATGTGTGTGCATGTGATGGGGGAAGTGGGAGGCTCCTCCATGTCCATGTTCATTAGATCCCACGAGAATCCTGAGCTGCTGTGGTGCCAGGCAGGGAAAGCATGTGGCCACTGCTATGTGGCTGTTTTGGGCAGCTCTGGCTAGGGTCTCAGGTCCTTCACTTCCAGGAGGGCTCAGACTGTACCCCTCAATGCTGAGCAGGACTCCAGGTCTTTGAGTAGCACCTGTGGAGCTCCTGATCTCCTCCAGAGCCTATGTCTCCCAAACCCTAGCCCTTTCCTTACTGAGCTGCCTTCTGTAACAAAAATAACTGATAATGAGTAGGTAGACAGACAAGGTATACATGGAGTGGGCTTCAGCCATGCAGGAGGCCAATCCACATGTTGTGGTTGTGGCCATCTGTGAGATGGATGTGAATACGCACATATGAGGCTGCCTTTTGCAGTTTCACTCTGAAGCCCTTTTGGCCAGTTTGGGAGGTTTTCATAAGGTCTTAGCCTGCTATGCTCTGAGATTCTGAGATGGTTGTTAGAAGACAAAACAAATCAGCTCTATGCATCAGGAGAGCAATGGACCCACAATTTTTACAGTCAGAGAAGCACAAACTCTATACAGTCCTGTTGAATGAATTCATATCATCCATTTAGAGGAAGTCCTTTTTGTTTTCCTAGTGGGAAATTTTGGTACGGGTCTGAGATATAGGTTTCCATCATATCAGGATGCAATTCAAGCAGAGGGCAAATAAGGGAAGCCCCTTTTGAAGTTTGTTTTTCTGACCTCCAAGTCAGAAGGAGCCTGGATCAGGAATCTGGACCAGGTGTTCTTATCTCTCATGTAGAGTTGCGGGAGCCTGCATGGTCATTTAAATGTTTTGATCTCAAATTTCTCAGCTATAAAATGAGGGGGAAATTATTTAGGTAACTTCAAAGAGTCCCTCCAGCAATAGCCATTCTGAAATTTCTGTTTCACTGAAAAGTTCCAGCTTCTACATCTTTGCATATTGTTTGGTAGTTTTCAACATAATTTTATAAAGATCCCATTTGATTTAAAATTTTTTTGTAAGGGAGATAGGTGATTAAACTTTGTATTGAAAATACATTGCTGGGAGTGCCCATTGTGGCTCAGTGAGTTATAAACTGGACTAGTATCTATGAGGATGCAGGTTTGATCCCTGGCCTTCCTCTGTGAGCTAAGGATCCAGCTTTTCCATGAGCTATGGTGTAGCTCACATATGTGGGTCTGATCCAGTGTTGCTGCGGCTGTGACACAGGCCTCAGCTGCAACTCTGATTTGAGCCCTGGCCTGGGAACTTACATATGCCATGGGCATGGCCATAAAAAAATAAAAAATAAAAGTAATAAAGTAAAATAAAATATGTTGCTATTCAAATACGTGCTCCTGACACATTCAGACCTAGAACCTGCTGGCACAAATTCCCTAAGATGAGAAGTAATGTGGCTTTGACCAAAGATAGCTGAATACAAGGGGGATCAAAATGAAATAGTGGTTATCCAGACACATTTTTTATGGTGACTTTATAAAGTTGATGAAAGCAAGATTTTCCTTTAGCTAATCATCTTCAAAACAGAGAAACAAGCAAAACCCCCAAAACAGAGCCCTCCTCTCTTTATTCCTTGTTCCTTGCCTGGACTGAGGTTCACTTCTTCATAGGACTAAAGATCATATTGCTGGTAAAAGAAGATAGTCCTCTTGCACTGTCCTGACCTCACTCAGCCAGCAGCCTCTTCTCCATCTTCTGCTTCACTTAGTACCTGGCTCTTCCTCTCTGTCCCCAAATGCTGAAAAAGTCCCAAGGGCCTTTGAGAATGTAAGTGAAGATTAGTCCACACAGATGATCTGGACTCCAGTTTGTGATTGAGCCACAGCAGGGGGGTGGAGGTGAATGGACTATGCAGTGTTTCTGAAAAGATTGTTTTCAAGTTACTTCTGCTAACATTGGATGTTCATAAAGTGACCGTGAAAATGAATTCCACCGAACTGCTATCCTGATCTCACGGTGTGGGTGCAAAGCGACCTCGAATGTTAAACACTCTGTAAATGGTGCAGTTCTCTATATGGGGAAACAGTTTTGATGTTGCTCTAAAGCTGTTGATGATAGAAAGGCAAGGGAAGTTGATTTTTGATTAACTCTTTAAAATTTTTTTAAAATTGAAGGATAGCTGATTTATAATGTGTGAGTTTCTGGTGACAGTAAAGTGATTCAGATATATATATATATATATATATATAAAACATTATATATATAAATATCAAACATGTTAATATATGTATATTATACCTACATGATAAATATTGCTATATATGTGTTAGTTTCTGGTGACAGTAAAGTGATTCATATATATATGAATCACACACATACTGTTTCAGATTCTTTTATGTTGTAGGTTATTACAAGATATTGAATCTAGTTCCCTGTGCTATACTCTAGGTCCTTATTTTTTATCTATTTATTTATAATAGTATGTTTCTGTTAATCCCAAACTCCTATTTATTCTTGCCCCTACCTTTCCCTTTTGATAACTGTAAGTTGGTTTTCTATGTCTGTAAGTCTAATTCTGTTTTGTCAATACGTTCATTTGTATCATTGTAAAATTTTATGTATTTTTTGTCTTTTTTGGGGCCCCACCTGTGGCATATGGAAGTTCCAAGGCTAGGGGTTGGGAACCTATACCACAGCCACAGCCATGCCAGATTTGAGCTGCATCTGTGACGTACACCATAGCTCATGGCAGTGCCAGAACCTTAACCCACTGAGCAAGGCCAGGGATCAAACCCAGGTCCTCATGGATACTAGTTGGGTTCGTTACTCTTAGCCATGACCAGAACTCTGTTCATATCAGTTTTTTAGATCCCACACATATGTTATCATATGGTATTTGTCTTTCTCTTTCTGACTTATTGTGTGATATCTCTAGTTGCATACATTTTGCTGAGAATGGCATTTTCTCGTTCTTTTTTATGGCAGTGACATAGTATTCCAGTGTGTGTGTGTGTGTGTGTGTGTGTGTTTATGTACCACATCTTTATCTCTTCGCCTGTCGATGGACATTTAGGTTGCTTCCATGTCTTGGCTATTATAAATAGTTCTGCTGTGAGCATAGGGGTGCATGTATCTTTTCAAATTACAGTTTTCTCCAGATATTTGCCCAGGAGTGGGATTGCTAGATCATATGTAATCATATTTTGAGTTTGGTAAGGACTCTCCCTACTGTTTTGCATAGTGGCTGCACCATTTTACATTTCCACCAACAGTATAGGAGGGTCCCATTTTTTCCACACCGTCGCCGTCATTTATTTTGTGTGGAATTGTTAATAATGGCTATTCTTACTGGAATGAGGTAATACTGCGCTGCAGTTTTGATTGCATTTTTCTAATAATTGGTGATGTGAAAGACATTTGATTTTTTTAAAACAACAACAACAACAAATAATCACAAGTATTTTGAAAATATGTTCTTGGAATTTTTAAAATTTAATCATGAGTTGTCTTCTGGGCCACTTCAGTCTGAGTGCTTGTGCTTTGAGTGGTTGCTACTGATTTTTACCAAAAAGAGAGTAGAAATTATGGGATTTGGAAGAGATCTGATAAATCATCTAGCTGTCTCATTCAGTGATAAGATGTTAAAATCTGGAAAGATGGAGTTACCCATCTAGGGTCACAGAACTAGCTTGACAGGGAATGTCGTTATACTCGATAAGACTTTGCGCTTGAAAAGAGCCACATTTTCAATGTATCAATGAGTTTTTACACTTATCCACAGCTTCTTCAAATCTTTTCTCAACTGATAATCCTAAAGTTTATATCAACTGTGAAATTTCCATGCCACCATCTTCCCTTCTCCTTCCCCATTGATGGAAGAAATCCTCAATTTTTTCTGATGGTTTTCTGGGCTTACTTTATTTTCAATAGATAAAGGTTTATTCTGTTTCCCCCTGTTATAATATCACAATCTGGAATAGTTTTATTATGTGGCTGGGCAGGCTTTTATGGAG
>ERZ794964.95-NODE-95-length-8003-cov-5.776925_pt1 | contig 8003 bp, 5 predicted proteins | sample MGYA00375741_ERZ794964 | MGnify/ENA primary metagenome ERZ794964 (study PRJEB30138, sample SAMN05968712) | food fermentation metagenome | isolation source: fermented_meat | host: spontaneous_fermented_meat_time_40_first_replicate;sponta... | place: Italy | collected... | reverse complement strand
TATATGCATTAGAGAAATCTTGCCTGATAACTTCTTTTCCAGACTTCTGACCCTGAGAGAGCAAATAGATGCTTGGGGGAAAGCATGCAGTTAACCCTTGTCATGCCCTCGGTATCCCAACACAGCCAACTTTGCCTAAGACTTTGAGTTAATTAGTAGACGTTCCAAGCAGAAGGGAAAAGAGAGAGAGAAAGGAGAGGGAAGAGGCTTTTCCATTCAAGGAGGCAAATTCAGCTTATTCCAAGGGCTATTTTTGGTCTTGCCTTCTCCAGGTGAATTGCCACGTCAAGTGCAACCACGAGTCCCTATGTTTCCATGGGCATGTTCCTTACTGTTAAAAAGAGGAAGTTGCATTTGAAAAAATAGTGGAGGAAACTGTTAGATGTCACCGTTTTGACTTTCTCCTGCAGGAATCAGATTTTGTTCTGTGTGGGTATATTTGCATTTGTCTTGTAGGCACATGCGTGTGCCAGCTATGGGGAACTCCGTTTTGTCTCCTAAAGACAGCCCCTTGAGCTGCAGTCTTCAGAATGAAACCACTTGCAATTACAAACCAGTGAAATGTATGAAAGATGGCTTTCCTTTGTAAGACAGCCTGGGCATGATACATCCTAGATCAAATTTTAAAATAAGCTCCAAGCTCTCTCTCTGCTGAAATATATGTATGTCTCTGAATGTACCTTTGTGATACAATGAGCTCTATCTCCTTGGCTTAAAGACAAGTAAACACAAAGAAGCAGTTCTAAATAAAAGAGAAACGAAGCTAAATGAACTTAAGGTTTCCATGATCTGGGAAGTACTTAGCGTAAATGTCTGGTATTAACGTGAGTCCAAGTTTGTTGCTGAAGCACATTTTTCTTAATACAGACATGTTTTTAGAGTCATCAGGGTTAAGTATAATACTTTTGCTGTACCTAAGTTTACTGAGAGTCAGGAAGTTCATACCACATCTGTCACCGCATTTGTCTGCCAGGACATTGATTTGGCGTAATGACGTTGTAGAGTAATGAAATGGAGATCAATGAGAGGAAACTCTTCAATGAACACGTTAAAATAAAATAATTGTGTTTGAGAAATATCGACCTTAATCCGTTTTTCCAGATTTGTGGTAACTTGAAATGCTACACTTCTACTCAATGAGCAGGTGATGAAGACTCAGCAAAGGTCTGGGTCACGTAGGAGATGAAATGCTGGACACTGACTGCTGCACAGATTCCAGCTTGTCTACCTTTGTTTTCTAGCAAGAGGGAAGCTAAAGACGTCTGTTTATTGAATATGCATCTGTACCTCATAAAGGAGACATTTGGTTTGGGAAAATGCCCGTTGTGAGAGATTATGGACTATGTTCTGAAGTTTGCTAATCGGAGGATGCCAATATCACATCAAGTTTGCAGTTGCTTTCTTCTTGGCTTTCACTAAAGCTTACATTTTTTAAAGGTAAAAATTGTAATATGTGCTTAAAACGACCAAACTAGTCAAGGAAGCATTTCAGTGTGTAAAACCAATAAAATATATGCTTGTCCGTAATAGGAGACACAAAGATTGAAATTTGGTTGTGTGTTGACCTCTCGGTCACGAGAAGCAAGTTTTCTTGGAACATGCTGTCTCTGGGAGCAAACTGTGTGAATTTCTTCATCGTTGGGTGATTCCTACTTGCTTTCAAATCCTTCATGACTTTGATTATGTGAGTGTATCATTCCACAATGTGACCAAATTTCATACATGTTTTGATATTTTTAACAAACTTCCCAAGTGTCAAGTTCTAATTAAATTTCTTCTCCAGCGAATTCTGAGGTAACTCAGAGGGCCACCGAAGCATTTCAGAACAATTTGAAAAAGTCACCTGGATGTTTTGGACAGCTTTTATTACAGGCAGAGCATTATCAAGTAAAAGGTAACAACCGCAGGAGAGTTCAAGATTATACCACATGCAGATAAAGTCCACTCCACTTGCACAAAAGAAGGAAAACCAGTCGACCCCTCCTTGTCAGACCGGTGCCATCCTGACGTCCTTGTGACATGGTCCCAGTCTCCTCCCAAACCAGAAAACTTAGAGTGGGTCACCGACAGCTATAAAGAAGCAGTAAGGGCCAGGAAAAATCCAAGAAGGCCCCTTGGCTTTTCCTGGCTCCCGGCAAACCTCGTCTTTATCGGACGGGTTAAAACGTTCCTTGGCTGTTGGGCTGATGCCCTCCCAGGAAAAAGGGAAGTGGTTACAAACTGGACTCCGAACAGAACTCACTTAGGAGAGAGTCCATACACTGCTCAATATGAACTCAATTCCCATGACCCTTGGTCTGGCCTATTACTGGTTTTAATCTATGTTTTTCAGCTGCAGAGAGTCTATTCCCCTCAAGGCGTCTATGACTTATAGCAAGTTGAGAATTCACACGTGTGGGTGGAAATAGAAGACTTTTCTTTTCTCTCTGCCTAGTCGCTCCAGAAACCGGAAACCACTGGGTTCCGAGCAGCTTCATCAGGGACTTGAAAGACTGTCTCCTGACTTGTATGGGAATCTCCAGATACGTGGGCCACCTCTACAAGGAAAACGTCTGCCCAGGCAAAATCTAATGTCAACCACTAGGTGTGGCTTCTTGACCTTGAGAGTCTTTGGGGGAGAATAGTCTGAGAATCGTTTTGAAGAATTACTGCGGAGTTGGTGTGACAAAGCCTATAGGGTCAACGGGCCAAACCTATTTTGAAAATGAATTAGTCTTTGTTTAACTCTGTTTAATGGATATGAGGATAATTTTTTAAAAAACGAAATTGTTTCAATGGCATTAAATTCTAGGTCTATTCATTGGAGTCTGGGTTTGTGAAAGTGACTGTGTCAGCCACACTTTGCCCTGATGTTCAGAAGGAAAAAGAGTTACCTGGGGGAGATTTGATCCATGAGGATAACCACTCATGGTGTGTTTCTGCCTGTCTTAGGTCTATTGCTAAAAGCACCTGGCCACTGTGTGTGTGTGACCATTGGGTGTCTACCTGCCCTTCCTCGCTAAAGGCCTCCATATCCCAGCCCCTCCCTCGCTTCCTTAGAGCGGTTTCCTCAGGGTAGCTGGAGATGCTGCCTCCTGGACTTAGGGCTTCCTTCTGCCCCAAATAAAAGTGAACTCTCAACACTCAGGTTGCGCATATTCTTTCAGTCAGCAACTTAGGAATGAGGCCTTGATGCAGCTCTCTTTTCCCTTCTGTAGACACCTAGAAACAGCCTTTCTAATGGCTCCTTTAGTCAGCTTGATCACTTTACACCAATGAGGCCATCTCGCTCTCAGGACCCCATGTGCCATAGGCCCAAGACACCAGAGGCTGCGGGTTCAAATACTTGAACTCTCCCGAATAGGTGATCCGTGGAATCAAAACCCAACTTCGTTGTTGGCAGGGGCTGGAGGGGCAGGTCAATACGTGGTGACTGAGTAACAGTTGTGGAGGGTTTCTTTTTAAGCAATGGAAGTGTCCTGCTGTTACATCGTGCGAATGGTTGCACAACGTTTTGAATGAAATAACAGGCACTCAGTGACACATTTTTTGGTCTTTTTTAGGGCTGTACCTGTGGCCTATGGAGGTGCCCAGGCTAGGGGTCAAATCGGAGCTGTAGCCGCAAGCTTATGCCACAGCCACAGCACCACAGGATCCAAAGTGCATCTGTGACCTACACCCGAGCTCACAGCAGTGCCAGGTCCCTAACTCACTCAGCAAGGCCAGGGATCAAACCCACATCCTCATGGCTACTCACCTGGTTTGCTAACCACTGAGCCACGAGGGGAACGCCTCAATTATACCTTTTTAGTGATTTAAATAATTATTCTATGGCAAGAGAATTTTGCTTTAATAACAACTGATACAGTGTAAAGAGCGGTGTGCTAAAAATCTTCTTTCTCTCTGGTCACGTGTACACACACACGTATTAGGAACGTGCTGCAATGGATTGTGTAACTACATATTATGCACATTTATTAAATCATGATATTGCTGAATAATCACCCCTTGAAGTACTTACCTGTGAAGGTCTTTTATAATGAGAACATTTATGTTTCAATATGGCACTGCCCCCATTTTTGTCCAAAATCATATGTAGGAAGTTTATACCAAGAAATGTATCAGCAGTTACCTCCACATTACGTAATTTCAAAGGTGCAATTTATCTCCTTCCAAAATCATGTGTATTTTTCCAGCGAATGAACACTATAGGTCCTGCTTTCAATATCTTGCTACAGGTTACAAGACTAGAATCAGCATGGGTTTTATTGGTTCTTTGCTCTCATCACATCATCATTACTCCATATACACTTAGGCATCTCTTCTAAATACCCCCAGCTTAATATTTGTACAAGTACATCCGAACTGCTGGCAAACTCCCACAAAGCCACCACGTTCGTCCCCATCCTCACTTGAACGAAAATGTTGGCGAGTCAAATGACGTGTGGACGTGTGTGAGTGAAACTAAAACCTTCTGAAACACCGTCAGTGCTTTCCAGGTGTGTCCCACACAGCCTTTGTTCCCACCAGGAAAGAGACAAACCACCTTAAGAAACATTAACGTCCTTCATACTCATTCAAAGGCAATTGGGTTCACTCTCACTGCCTCGTGTGTATCACTCTCACGCAAGCACAGAGATATCGAAACACACAGATAAATTGCGTCTCTCCTTCGTCCAGTAGGTGAGAGGCTGCAAATGGGACTTTCCACTCTTCCTCCTCCACTAGGGGGCCGCTTAATTCCCAGACCAGCACCAGCATCTCTGGTGTTTTGTGATACTCGCCTGGGGACAGAGAACACATGTTAAAGCTATTTCGTTCACCAGGACAAACATCAGGAGACGTAGTAGCCCAAGACTGCAAATGTACATATCCTGCAGAGTCGTACTTTCTTCATCAGGATCCGGCACAGCTGGAGCAGGTGGCCTTCAGCTCACAGGTCTGCCATCCAGAGACAAAGGTACTAAAGGAAACACAATAGGGGAGTGGAGATGAGCCTTTTCTCATTCTGTAGACAGAGAATACATGGGGATTGTTCCTGGAAGTACATGAATTGACTATTTGCATGACTTAAGATTGGATTCCCTCTCCCTATCTGGAGGCAGAAGGATTAAGGAAGAGTGGGTTTTCATGGAAAAAAGTTCAATTCCCCAGGTGTCCAGTTGCAATGAACACACTTTGGTTTTCCAGGCTTATTATAAATACCTACTTATTTTCCTAAGCAAGTAGGAGACTTTGGTTAGGTTGTACTGAGTGTTAAGTGTAAGTCACCCCCACGACGAGAAGAGTGAAGCGATAGCCACGACGAGTTCATGGTTGAAGGTTAAAAGAGTCGCCAGGTGTGCATCAGCATTGCCCCCCTCTGCATACCAGAATTTTGAACCACAGAATGTTCAAGTGTTGTGGCTTTGTGTGGTGTACTTACTATTTAGGGCTTGCAGAGAAAAGAAAGTAAACAGCATGTTTCTGGTAGAAAGAGATCATAAAACTATGCCTTCGGTTTTCAAGTTCAAGTGTTGATGTTTACATCAGGTGTACCTATGTACAATATGAGAGCTATAACGGGCCTTCCGTCATAACAGCGATCTCAGACTCAGTGTGTTTTGATTTCATGTCTTCTGTACTGATGACGAGGTGACTGTCTGGACTGTTCCAAGAAGCAAACGTATGTCCACGTAGGGGAAACTGACTCAAAGCCAGAATCAACTGGACTCAGAATACTGAGATCTATCAACTACTCTTGTTCTCTGTTGGCGCAGTTTGTCTTTAGACTGTTCATGCGCATTTTTTAGACATTTTATAGTTTCCTCACTGGAGAACATAAGTTATGCTGACTACGCTAACATAACCCAGAGTTTCATGAAAATTAACTCATATTTATGAGTATCGTCAAATTCCCAAGGTCTTTGATGAAAAGAGGTTTTCTGATGTTCTATCAACTAATATGTTACTAAACTATTTTCGGACAGAAAAGCTACTGCTCTGAGTCTATGCATTGGTAGCAATGTCAAACTTAAGAAGCAGGCTCTGGCATCAGAGGGCTTTCCTCTTGTCCAGCCCCAGTGTCTTACCCGGTGGAAGATAACGACCAAGGTTCTGACGTTCCTTGATACTCTGTATCTTAATTTTGACAACGTGCATGTAACGTTGTCGCCACAAATGCAGGCTCTGTACACCGGCACCAATTAAGTCTCAGAGACCGAGTTCTTTGAGGAAGAGAAAGGACAGGCTTGTTGCTTTGCGAGGCAGAGGAGGACACAGCAGGCTCGTACCTCAGAGCCATGTCCTCTCTTGCAAAGAGAAAGCAGAGAGGGACAGAGGGTGAGCTCAGAAGACAGGGTTACTGACCGTGGTGTCTGTCGTAGTTTTCATCCACAGCTCATTTCAGAGTCGTCAACTCTGGGGCCAGTCGGTCCGGGGAGGGCTTCTGGTTGTCTGTGGGAGTATCGCTTCCTGACCTTCTCTCTGGAATGAAGCCCACTTGTAGGGAAGGGGTGTCAGGGAGGGGTTCAATGACAAAAGGCAGCGCTGGGAGGGACACAGCTCTAAGTAGAAAGTAACCATTAGGAAAAGAAAGCAGTTGAGCCAGGAAGAGGTCATTGGGGGACCCCAGACATCAGGTGCCATCTAACTCTAACTAGAAGGTACATCTGAGTAGGAAGGTAGGGGGCCAAGGCAGGACATGACAAAATGAAGGCTGCATTAACCCGTTGTTAGCTCTACCTGTATTTCCTAATAGTTAACTCCTGAGTCAGCCTTTTAAGACTTGGGGGCCAGGCAGGACGGAGGGGCTAAAGGAAAGAACTTGTGGTTAAAAACTCAAAGAGCTATGGTCTGGAGCATGGTTTCAACATGACCTGCTTATGGAGTTTTTGTGATAATTAGCACAGCTAACGCGCAAACTGCGTTATCCCAGGTTCTGTTTCATTAGAAGAGTCCAGGAAATGGTCATGGTAAGATGAGAACTGCAAGGATGAGCACTCCTCTCCTTCAAGACCAGGAAACAGGCAACGTCAGGGAGAGTATTCAGAGTCCTCACCCTGAATGTTTTTCCTCTTGGTGAAGATGTTCCAGGAGCTCAGCGGTGCCAACAGCTCGAAGGGCCAGGTCTCTGAGTTCGTTCTGATGGGTTTCCCAGGCATTCACACCTGGCAGCACTGGCTCTCTCTGCCCCTGGCGTGGCTCTACCTCTTAGCTCTCAGTGCCAACATCCTTATCCTGATCATCATCAATCACGAGGCAACCCTGCACCAGCCCATGTACCACTTCCTGGGCATCCTGGCGGTGGTAGACATGGGCCTGGCCACCACCATCATGCCCAAGATTTTGGCCATCTTGTGGTTTGATGCCAAGGCCATCAGTCTCCCTGAGTGCTTTCTGCAGATGTATGTCATCCATTGCTTTGTAGGCATGGAGTCGGGCGTCTTTGTCTGCATGGCTATGGATAGATATGTAGCCATTTGTCGACCACTACACTATACATCCATAGTTACACGATCTTTTGTGGTCAAAGCAACGGTGTTCATGGCACTGAGAAGCTGCTTACTTACCATCCCAGTGCCTGTGTTGGCTGCCCAGAGACAATACTGCTCCAGAAACGAAATTGAGCACTGTCTGTGCTCGAATCGTGGAGTCACCCGCCTCGCCTGTGATGACAGGACCATCAACAGCATGTACCAGCTCCTTCTGGCTTGGACACTCATGGGAAGTGACTTGGGTTTGATTATGTTGTCATATGCTTTGATACTTCACTCTGTGCTGAAGCTGAACTCAGCCGAAGCTGCATCCAAGGCCCTAAGCACCTGCACGTCCCACCTCATCCTAATCCTGTTCTTCTACACAGTCATCGTTGTCATTTCCGTCACCCACAGTGCAGCAATGACGGTTCCCCTCATCCCAGTCCTACTCAATGTGCTCCACAATGTCATTCCTCCTGCCCTCAACCCCGTGGTCTATGCACTCAAGAACAAGGAGCTCAGACACGGCTTGTATAAGGTTCTTAAGCTGAAAGTCAAGGACAACTA
>ERZ794964.92-NODE-92-length-8248-cov-63.950201_pt1 | contig 8248 bp, 3 predicted proteins | sample MGYA00375741_ERZ794964 | MGnify/ENA primary metagenome ERZ794964 (study PRJEB30138, sample SAMN05968712) | food fermentation metagenome | isolation source: fermented_meat | host: spontaneous_fermented_meat_time_40_first_replicate;sponta... | place: Italy | collected... | reverse complement strand
TGAGGTTGTGGGTTTGATCCCTGGCCTTGCTCAGTGGGTTAAGGATCCAGCAATGCCTTGAGCTATGGTGTAGGTCACAGATGTGGTTCGGATCCCACGTTGCTGTGGCTCTGGTGTAGGCCGGTGGCTATAGCTCTCATTGGACCCCTAGCCTGGGAAACTCCGTATGCCATGAGAGCAGCCCAAGAAATGGCAAAACGACAAGAAAAAAAAAAAGACAAAAGATGATGCACATAGGGGTTGGCACAGGCCAGCCTGTGGGTCTAGTCTGGCCCACTATCTGTTTTGGTAAATACAGTTTTACTGTAACATGGTCACACTTGTTTGGGTGTTGCCTGTGCCTGCTTTCATGCTGCAACAGCAGAGTTGATTATTTGCGACAGGTAAGGTATCGTCTTTAAAGCCTAAAATATTTTACAGAACATTTTTGCTGACCCCTGATATTTGTAGGAAAGAATAGAAGTAAAATGATTGCATGGCAACTACATATATTTGTTTACTAAATTTAAAAATTCTGATTTCCGTAAGAAACATTAGCTAAAATACATTTATTAGGGATTTCTCAAGGTTTCAATTAAAACCTTTCATATTAAATTAAAAAAAAAAAAAAACATGTTTGCTACTCCCACAGCTTACAGAAGTTCCCAGGAAACCTATGCCTGCTGAGGCAATGCCAGATCCCGAAGCCATTGTGCCACAGAGGGATCTCCAAATTCAAAAAGTTTTTAAAGAACAACACGTCAATTTTGATGTTAAAATCTTTAAGGCCACACTTTTAGAATTCATATACACTGTTTATAGAGAAGCTGTATAAGGTCATATGATTTGTACCCCTCACTGCAAATCACTGAACCACTGATTTTCTGATCAGTTATAAGGCATATTTGCATTTTATCTTAAATTTGCTGTTGTTTTATCTGAGCAAAAAAAATATATGTTGGAAATTTGATATATTTCGGTTAATTAGGCTTTTCATGGGAAAATAGGTCAGAATCTATTATAACGTATATTATGCTCAGTATATTTTACACTATGATATAATCATGAAGATATATTATGAAAGTTGTCTAGTACTAAAAATGTTTCCCTTTATAGACCAAGTCTTAAAATTTTTTAATTGTTTTACAGCAGTGAATGCACAGCATTCTTGATTTTATTGTAACCTAGTGCTGTGGTCATTCATTTAACTCACTGCTATACAGTTCCTCACAATTACAATTGCAGCTAGAGAAGGAGATGTGTCTTTAAGGAGCCAATTGGCATGGATATTTTTTGCTTTTTGTTTGGAACATTTGAGATTATGTATAATTATTGAAGTACGTATTGGTTTGAAAATATCAACTGGTACAAGAACAGCTTTAGATTATTTAACAGAGTTTATACATTGATTTTTTCCTACATTCTGGAAAATGGTATGATTAACTGAAAACTATTTTTAGGTCTCTTTTTATTGAGGAATTTCTGGATGTGGAAAACCGTGTTAAGGTTTAGGGTTTCCCAAAGTGGATATTGTCATTTTTAATCACTTTTAGCTAAACTTTGCCACACTGTGAAGTAAGGACAAAAATGATGAGGAGTGAACAGTCTGATTAGAAGCTTTGGCTCCCAGAAGGGCAGTGTTAGCTGTATTTAAACCCATCACCATATTTAATACAGAAGACACTGAACAGGGCGTCTGCAATGATGTGTAGTTTCTTGCTAACCTTAGATTTTGGTAACCCAGCTGGGAATAAAAACAAGCCAAGAGGAAGGCAGTGGGTGCTCTTCTCTTCCCATCACATCACAGACAAGGAGACAAGAGTGAAATGCTGAAAGATCAGCTGTCAGAACCTTAGCATCACAACTAAGTATGGAACCTGCTGGTCAGAAATGCACACACCCGCCATGAGTTCTGAACACGTGGGCAGCCATGCTTAACAAGGAAATTCCCTGAGAGTTCAGTGAGCTGAACTAGAGCACATTCAATGCTGAGAGACCAGCCATGGTGGGACCCATGATGGCCAGATCTGTACACCAAGACTGAAAGGACGTGCACAGTCCCAGTGGAAGTCCAGCAGGGCCAGCACTTGTGGATGACTATCAGGGCCATTTCTCAGGAGCCTCTAGATCTAGCAACACCTACACACATATACAGAGAGAGAGAGGAAATCACTGAGGAAGGGAGGAGAGAGGACACAAACTAAGTTTACTGGATGGCTTGCCGAGGAGGTAATGGAGGAAGGGGTTTCCTGGAAGCTCTTCTTGTTAGTATTGGTAGCTAGGGTCTTTCCCCAGATGGGAGGAGTAATTTTCTGTAAAGGACCAGATTGTAAACATTTTAGGTGTTGTAGTCTTTATTGTCAGTGTTGCAAGCACTCACCTTGGCTGTTGTATGTGAAAACTGCCATAAACAGTACAGAAAGATCAAGTGTGGCTGTGGTCCAACAGACCTCCACTCACAAAACCCGTGGTTAATTGGACTTTGCTGACCACTTTTGTAGAGTGTTTATTAAACACATCTCATGTTTGGTGAGTCAGGTACGTCTGCCAAGGCCTGGTATATTGCACTTATAGTTCACAGTATTTTTCCTCATCTTAGGGTGAAAAAAAGCAGTGTAATGGAACAAGGCCTGCAAATTTGATATCTTTAAGAGCTTTTTTTGGGTGGAAATATTATTTCTTTTTCTTTTTTCTTTTTGTATTTTAGGGTTGCACCTGTGGCATATAGAAGCTCCCAGGCTGGGGGTTGAGCTGGAGCTACAGAGGCTGGCATATACCACAGCCACAGCCATGCAGGATCCAAACCACATCTGAGATGTACACAGTAGCTCATGGCAACATTCGTTCCTGACCCACTGAGCAAGGCCATATATGGAACTTACAACTTCATGGATAGTAGTCAGCTTCATTTTTGCTGTGCCACAATGTGACTCCTGGAAATTCTCCCATTTACAATAATTTGTAAAGGGAAGAAAAGAAAAGAGAGGATCTTAGATTGACTGGGGTCACCACGAACCAAAATCCTTAAAGGGATTGCTGGCCTAGACTGTGTCTCTGAGTTTCTCTACCTAGTCCACATGCCATGATCGAGAACCGAGGATGTAATCCTCTAGGAAATACTTGTTAAGGATGGAGGAAAAACCTTCCAGGTCATTTCCAACACGCACCTCTCAGCACCTTTTTTAGACTGCTATAACTCATTCCCTCAACTGTTGAGAACACCATGGTATTTGCTGTCTTGGGAGACATGAAAAGAATCAGTGGGTTTTTGTTCTGAATGCTGGCCCTGTGTGAAGGGAGATATGTCTTAAAATGGCCTTCATTCTCAACACTTCCTCAGTCTTCCAACAGCTAAATGAGAGCCAGAAGCTGCACACTCATCTTCCCACAACACAAGTGAAGGACATCTTCCCCCACTGCCAGCCCTGCAATCACTGGCCTCATCCTGTGAGTCTTGCCCCTGTGCCAGCCACCCAGACCCAGGACCTCAGGCAAACCCTCCCCAGTCATCTAGTCACAGGCTAAGGAGCTGGATACCCACTCCTATATCCAGCTCAGGCCATGCCTCCTCAGCCAGTGCCCCAGTGCTCAGTCTGGGACTGGCCACTTTCTTTTGCCTTGGGCCCTGAATGATCATGCACGATCAATCTCCACAGGCCTGAAGGCTTTGGTGGTACAGGGGGATTTGCATGGAATAAAAGCAGAGTTTGTAGTTTGGGGAAATTAGAAAATCTTGACTGGATGGATTTCAGAAGAACAGATGAAACACTGGTTCTAGTACCTCAACTGGAGTTGTGGAGAATTTGAGTGGACCTTGGCCAGCTTTGGTGGGGGCAGCTTGGGAATACCTGGAGATGGAGGCTGGGGCACCCTGTTTCCAATGAAGCCTCTTGGCTTTAGTCATGTCTCCCAGAGCCAGAGCTAAAAGGGAAGGGATGTGTGTGTGTGTGTGTGCGCTTATATGCATGTATACCTGCACTTGAACCCCTTTGCTAGTATATACTTGTGCATGTGTGGTGTGGTGTGTTTTGGGGCCAATACAAAGAGAAAGTGGCACCTCTTTCTTCTAAGCAAGTGGTGATAATTGTCTTCCATATGGAATCAAGCAAAGGAACAAAAACCCTGTCAACTTCTTTGTTAAAATGGTTGAATGAAAGGAAACAACACTCTTCTGTTAAATATGCAGAATCCTTTAGAGGCACTGTAATGCCTGGTTTATGGCTGTGCCCAGCCAAGGGCAGGATAAACAGTCTATCTGGTCAGTCTATGTAGGAAGTTTCTGGGTTCCTCACCAAGCCACATTTTATTCCTTCTTGGGAGGCTGGGGGTTAGGAATGGCACCTACCCTGCCCTGCCACCTACCTCCATGGCTCCTCTGAAGAAATGGTCTGAGGAGAAGAGGTGGTACAGAGGGACATGTAGCTCCAGTATATAGGAGGCCCATGGGTTTCCCACAAGGGGGGATAGCAGGCTTTGGAGAAAGAATTGGGTATTCATTTATGCTTTTAGACCATGAATCTCTTACTCCAATGGCTACAGGGGCTGAACCATTCCTTTGCATGAGAGGCCCAGGCCCACAGTGGGGATTGAGAATGGGGGGCTTAAGCTAACTTTGAGACAGTGCTTGCTCCTTCTAGTCCTGCCCTTAGCCCTTCCTCTAAGTTTTTTGAGCTCCATTGTTTTACTTTATTTTTATTTTTAGTGCCAGACCTGTTGCATATGGAAGTTCTCGGGCTATGAGTTGAATCAGAAGTACAGCTGCTGGTCTACAGCACAGCCACAGCAATGCCAGATCCAAGCTGCCTTTGTGACCTACACCATAGCTTATGGAAATGCCTGGTCCTTTACCTACTGAGGGAGGCCAGGGGTGGAACCCACCTCCTCATAGATACCTGTCTGGCTCCTTATAGCTTAACCACAATGGGAATTTACTTTTTTTCTTCTTTCTTTCTTTCACTTTTTTTTTCCATTCTTATGGCATGCGGAATTTCCTAGGCTAGGGATTGAACCTGAACAGCTGTAACCAGGGCCACAGCTGTAACCAGGGCCACAACAGTGAAAATACCAGATCCTTAACCTGCAGAGCCTGAGGGAACTCCAAACTCCATGGTTTTTGTCCTTCCCTTTAAAGGTCTGTGGCAGAGGCTCTTGGTGGCACCTGGTTTCCTTCACTGGGGTGCCTCTTTCCTGGTGGCTGAGTGTTGTTGCTAAGGGTTCACAGCTGCTTCCTTCACAGGGCATTACCCACACCCAGGCACATACTTCCTTATTCGAGAAGTCACAAGCCTATGCTATCAGCAGAAACTGGTATCTGGCAGGGGGTAGGGTCAAATTGAGCCCTTTCATCTCCAGGGGGACCAACTCTGTGTTCTTCATGTTCCAGAGAGAGGTCCCTTGAGGACCAGGATAAGGTTCTGTTTCTTCCCCTGCCTTATCCTATTTTCCTCAGTCCCCAGTTCATGAGCACATTTTCAAGGATTTTCCCAAGTGTCCCCATCTAAGATTCACTTCTGGTGATCTTGCTCTAATGCACTGGGTACGAGAAGAGTCCTAAGAAACACATGCAATTCTAGAAATGGATCACCTTTTAGCACACAAGCAAGGATGACTCCATGGGTATGTTGTATGGAGTATTCCTAATCTCTGGTGTGCTTCAGCAGTAACTGTCCATGAAGTGCAGACACTGGCCAGGTCATCCTTTAGTCCTGGGTAATAATAACTAAGAGGATAGTAACTAAGGACAATGGCCTTATGCCTTTGTAGATTCATGCCAATGCTCTACTGAGGGAAGATAATAAAGCCTCATATCCCTTACAGGGGAATTCACAGTGTCTCTCTGGGAGTATGGAGGACACTTTCCTCCCAAATCAGCCTCTCCGTGAGTCAGGAGATAGATGGGATCGAGCATAAACATTTCCTATCAGCCACCTATTTATACCTGAAGATAAAAATGCAAGAACAAGTTAAAGAAGTGGAATTGGCCTTTTTGGACACTTAAAGCAATGAACACATCATGGGCATTTAGGGCCTAAGCCCTGCTTGGGTCAAAGATAAAGAGGTCACACACTTCCTATCCTTAGGGCGAAGGAGAACCAACTTCACATGCACAGAAAGACTCCTCTGGGTCAGAAAGGGAGGGGTCACCAGCCAATAAAAACTTAGGCTATGTTACTGCCAGTGAGGAATCCATCTTGACCCAAAGATGTGCACGCATATTGGGGAGGGCCTGGGTCCGATCAGGTGTGCAAAATGAAATAAGAACTTTGGCCAATGGGAAACAAAGACCCAGATGAACTTCCCTAAGTGTTTTAAATCACTTCTCTGGGACACTCCTCAATGATGGGGATGATTGCATTCTCACTCCTCCTTTGTGTGTATCCTACTGCTTTGCCTCTGCCTTAGACAAACAGACAACATAGCTAAGTGTACTGTGTTTCTAACAATAAACTCTGTACCTGATTTCACAGACTTTGCTTGCTTTAAATATTCTTGCCTTCAACAGGGGGTGAGAATCAAGGCAATTCAGTTGGTAGTCCCCAGCTGGTCGAGTGGCTAATATTCCTGTTTCATCCAGGCTTCCCAGCTTCCATTCCTGAGCAGAGAATTAAGATCTCACTTCAAGCCATCACTCTCTGCCATCTCTCCAAAATCATCAGCATCCTCATCCATCCAGGCCAGATGTGACCTGAGTTAAACTCATGTGCGGGATTCCAGTTTGTACTTATGGTACATTCCACATGTGAAGATCATCAACGTTTTGCTAAACCCTTTGAAGCTGGTTAACCCTGTGCATCTATCAGCTGGTCTCTATGATCTTTCCCTTCTTCCCTTGAGCCAATTGCCATGGGGCAATTCTGAAAAATACCAGCTATTTGCTTAAGAAGGGCTGGGCAGCTTCATCCTAGGCCCTGTAAATATGGTTGTAGCTACTCTGTAACCTTTTCACTTTGGGTTATATGAAGTGGTTTAGGTTAAGTTTGGAAAGCATGGAAACTGCAGCCAGACAGGTAGGCTTCAAATCCTGGCTTATTTAACTATGGCTTAAGGGAAAGTTACTTAACTTCTCTGCAACGCTGTTTACAGAACTTTAAATGGAGTAAGAGTGTTGCAGTAATGGCATCCATCTCCAAGGGATGCTGTGAGAATAACATATGTTAATAAAGGTAAAGTGCTTTGATTAGTGTCCAGCAAGCAGGATGTGTCATATAATGTTAGCTGTTATTATTGCAAGTCATTACTCTTGAGTAAATACAGACTGCAATCTTCAGTTACAGAATGTTCTTTTGATAAAACTATATTTCATTCTTCCATGTGTTAGGCAGATTGGTCCCTAAGTCTGAAGTCATCCTAGACTTTGAAGATAGCATAGAAAGTAGGAAAATATTACAAAGCTATATTAAAATTCTAGATCTTTTTCTACATTTCTCTTTATCCGATAGTTTATGTCCTAACATAAGTAGGTATCTGTTCAATCACACCTTTATCACCTTGTATTAAAGAGCTCTAATTTTTCTTTTCTTTCTTCTTTTCTCTCTTTCTTCTTTCCCTTTCTTAAGGCTGCACACATGACATATGGAAATTCGCAGACTAGGGGTTTGTTGACTTCCACTGTGCCACAGTGGGAACTCCTAGATCCCTAATTCTCTTGCCTAGAACAAATGGATATTCTCTCATACTTACCCCATCCAGACTATTTAAAATAGCAAGGTCTGCACCTTGAAACTCCATTTCCTGGTGGGTCATTCTTTATCAAGAATACAAGCAATACAACACCATGCACAAAAACAAAATCAAAATGGGTTAAAGACCAAAATGAAAGGCCAGAAACTTACATCAAAATTCTTGGAGGAAAACAGGCAGATCACTCTTCGATAAGTATGGCAGCAAACCCTTTTTGATGCCCCCTCTAGAATAATGAAAAAGAAAACAAAAATAAAGAAATTGGGAATTGCCCTTTTGGCACAGCCAGTTATGAAACTGACTAGTATTCATGAGGACACAGGTTTGATCTCTGGCCTCACTTAGTGAATTAAGCATCTGTGGTATAGGTCACAGATGAGGCTCGGATCCCACTTTGCTGTTTCTGTGCTGTAGGCTTGCAGTTGCAGCTCCAATTCCACCCCTAGCCTGGGAACTTACATATGCCACCATGCCCTAAAAGGAAAAAAAATGGACCTATAAACTCAAAAGCTTATACACAGAAAAGGAATCCATAAAAAAATGAAAAACAACCCACACAATGAGAGAAAGTACTTGAAAATGAAGCAAC
>ERZ794964.91-NODE-91-length-8307-cov-4.458192_pt1 | contig 8307 bp, 6 predicted proteins | sample MGYA00375741_ERZ794964 | MGnify/ENA primary metagenome ERZ794964 (study PRJEB30138, sample SAMN05968712) | food fermentation metagenome | isolation source: fermented_meat | host: spontaneous_fermented_meat_time_40_first_replicate;sponta... | place: Italy | collected... | reverse complement strand
ATATCAGACAGCGATTCATAAAATAAACATTTCAATTAAACACGGTGAAGTTGTAGCTTTAGTTGGAGAATCTGGTTCTGGTAAATCGACGTTTGCAATGAGCGTGATGGGATTACATAATTCAGATCAAACGCGAGTAACCGGATCCATTAAGTTGAACGATAATGAGTTGATTGGTTTGAGTGAAAGGCAATTTGATGCATATCGTGGTGTCTCTGTGGGCATGATTTTTCAAGATCCATTATCTAGTTTAAATCCTTTGATGAAAATTGGGGATCAAATAGCTGAAGCCATTACTGTTCATGATAAACAGTCAAAAAAGGTGAAACAACGTGTACAAAAATTAATTTCAGATGTTGGTATTGTTGATGTCCAGCGTGTTTCCCAACAATATCCACATGAGCTTTCAGGTGGTATGCGACAACGTGTTATGATTGCAATTGCGCTAGCTAATGAACCAGATTTGATTATTGCTGATGAACCAACAACCGCTTTGGATGCGACAATTCAAGCGCAAATATTAGATCTAATCAAAGAGATTCAACAAAAAAAGAACGCAGGAATCTTATTAATTACACATGATTTAGGGGTTGTTGCTGAAATGGCTGATACGGTTACCGTCATGTATGCGGGGCAAATTGTTGAGCAGGCTCGCGTGGCAGATCTTTTCAATCATCCAAAACATCCGTACACGCGGTCCTTATTGCGTGCAGATCCATCAGAAGTGAATTCTGGGGACGAATTATATGCTATTCCTGGTACCGTTCCAGCTTTAAAAGATATGGATCATAGTAAAGACTTGTTTTTGAAGCGTATACCTTGGTTAGACAAAGCGGAAGTCGAGGCAACTGTTGATGAAAAATTACAAAAAGTCAGCGATGAACATTATGTACGTGGCAATGCGTGGCAAAATTTTGAATTTTTGGAAGATCTTTAAGAAGAGGGTGCGGCAATGAGTGAGTTAGTCCGAATAGAAAATTTAAAAGTGTATTATCCAATACGAACAGGTTTTTTTAACCGTGTAACAGACAATATCAAAGCAGTAGATAATATTTCATTCACAATTGAATCAGGTCAGACTTATGGTCTTGTTGGTGAATCTGGTTCTGGTAAAACAACTATTGGAAAATCGCTAGTTGGACTTGAAGACCCTACTAGTGGAAAAATTTTATTCGAAGGTCATGAAGTGACAACGAATAGACAAAAAAAGGCTATAAATTATAACAAAGATGTACAGATGGTTTTCCAAGATAGTCAGTCAAGCTTGAATCCAAGAAAAACAATTGGTGAAATCATTGCTGAACCACTTAAAAATTTTGGCGTGCCCAATTTTATTGGCGCAGGCTATGATGGGGAAAGGTCATTTGATCAAACAAAAATTAATGAACGTGTTTTAGCGCTATTAAAAATTGTTGGGTTACCTGCTCAGACAGTAGCACAATACCCATTTCAGTTTTCGGGAGGGCAGCGACAACGTATAGGCGTTGCTCGTGCATTGGCAACAAATCCGCGGTTAATTGTTGCTGATGAACCTGTATCAGCATTAGATTTATCAGTTCAAGCACAAGTATTGAATTTTATGAAAAAAATCCAACGAGAATATGGCATTAGTTTCTTATTTATTTCTCATGATTTAGGTGTGGTGAAGTACATGACTGATAACATTGCAATTATGCATAATGGTCGTTTTGTCGAAATGGGCACGACAAATGACATTTTTAATGATGCGCAGCATATTTATACCAAACGATTATTATCTGCGATACCAAGTTTAGATGTCAGTAAACGTGACGAAAAGCGAGCTTATCGTAAACGAATTGAGTCTGAATTTACACAAAATAAAGGTGCTTATTACCAACAAGATGGTCTGAGAGATCGTGCATATGATTTAGAACCGATTACAAAAACTCACTACGTGGCACTTAAGAAAGAGGGAGCATAATTATGTGGCGAACAATTTTAAGGCGTGTGTTAATTATGATTCCACAGTTAATTTTGGTTTCTATTTTAATTTTTATGTTAGCGCAATTAATGCCTGGGGATCCATTTTATGGGAGCTTAAATCCCAATTCTGATCCCGCAACAATTGCAAGAATGCGTCACGCTGCTGGTCTGGATTTGCCATGGTATCAGCAATATGTTAAATGGGTTGGTAATGTACTACATGGGGATTTAGGCACTTCATATGTTGTTAATAAAGGTTGGACGGTGACACGTATTATTGGTCAACGCATATGGCCAACTCTGTCAATGGGAATCATTGCAGCCGTGTTAACTTATGTTTTGTCAATTTCGCAAGCGTTATTAGCTGCACGTAACGAAAATAAAATCATCGATCGTATTCTAATTGTATGGAACACGATGACATCGGCTGTCCCATCGTTTGTTTTTTATTTTGTTATGATGGTTTTGTTTGTTTACATTATTCCAATATTTCCAAGTTCTGGGACAGGTATTGACGATACACAAAGTTTTACCACGAATTTTTTTAGTAATTTAAGATATGCCTTTTTGCCAGCTTTGACGATTGCGTTATTTAGTACAAATAGCATTTTCCAATATTTACGTTCAAATTTATTGGATCAACAAGCGCAAGATTATGTGCGAACAGCGCGTGCTAAGGGTGTCCAAATAAAAGACGTCTTTAGAAAACACATCTTACGAAACGCTTTTTTGCCAATTGCTTCAGGCATTGGATACTCAATAACTGGTATTTTAGGTGGCGCAATTTTTGCTGAAACTGTTTTTGGTTATCCTGGATTAGGTGCATTGTTTGTTCAAGCGTTGAGTGGTCGTGATTATACTGTCATTACAGCGTTAATGTTACTTCAAGGTGTATTAGCATTATTAGGTGGCCTATTGTCGGATATTATCTCAGCGTGGGTTGATCCTCGCGTTCGAGTGAAGTAGGGGGACATGGACATGGAAATTAAGAAACAGCGATTTGGATCGAAATTTATTAAAAATTTTTGGCGTGAGCTAGAGAAAGATAATTTAGCCTTATTAGCCACAATATTATTGATTGTGCTTTTTCTGTTTATTATTATTGGTCAAATTTTTGTACCAACTGATATTGGCACGATGAGTAATATTTTAAGTGCTAACTTACCACCATTAACTAATGGTCATATTCTTGGGACTACGAATTCGGGCGCTGACTTTGTTTTGACGTTGATTGCTTCAGCTAGCAATTCGCTCATTATCGGATTTGGCGTCGCAATCCTGATTACAATTATTTCAGTTACTTTTGGTATGATTATCGGATATTTTGGTGGTTGGATTGATTGGATTGCTATGCGGCTGATTGATTTTTGGTTGGTCATGCCGCTACTGATGATTTTGGCTATTATTTTTTCTACGGCAAAGGGCTTGTCAATTTGGAGTTTGATTTTAATTCTAGCGGTACTGAGTTGGCCACCAAATGTACGATTAATTCGTACGTTAACGTTATCTGAGGTCAATAGAGATTATGTTCAGGCAGCTAAAATTTCTGGCACACCTTGGTATAAAATTCTATTTACTGGTATTTTCCCAAATATCTCATCAACAGTTATTTCTGATTTTGCGTTAACCTTGGCAGGTTCAATTGGTATTGAGACTAGTTTGACGTATTTAGGATTTGGATTGAAGCACGGCACAAGTTCATTGGGTACAATGTTAACAGTTTTGAGTGGTAGTTCGGCATCATCAGTTTATACACAATGGTGGTTATGGATTCCGGTAACATTAGTATTAATTATTTTGACTTTTGGTATTGTAGTTCTTGGACAAGTTGCTCGTCGCGCAATAGATCAGAGACAATCTGTGTCTTGAATTTAAAACATTAGATTAAGATTAAAATTCTATGTTGACAAATAATTTTATAATGATATATTTATAATAGTTTATTTTTGAGAAATAGATTGATTGTATGTTTAATTTCATGATATATGAGGAGGCGTTTTTACATGGTTAGTACGGGAAAGAAAATAGGCTTTGGTGTTGGTGGCCTAGTCATAGTCGCTGGAGCTACTTGGGCATTAGTTGCGACAACATCAAATCACACATCAACAGCTAAAGCAGTTGATGTTGGATCGTTTAAAGGAGACTATAAAAACTCAAAATCAGCTATCAAAAATGGTAGTTTAACGGTTAGTTATCCTGGTAATGCATCTGATCCCGTGTCTTTTGCTGGTTATTCGGAATTTGCACAGTGGTCAGCTGCACAAGAGCAACTTGATCCTGCAGGGAAAAACACGCTTTTCTATGTTGATAAAGATGGTAAGCTGACAAACGATGGTCCAGCTAAAGTTACAGTTGATAAAGATGCAAAAACAGTGACAATTAAACTTCGTGATGATTTAAAATGGTCAGATGGTAAAGACGTTACAGCACAAGACGTATTGTTTTCATTGCAGACACTGGCAACAAATAAAGTCGCTTCTGGTAATTTTACACAAGCTTATACAGCTATTAAAGGTTTAAGTGATTATCAAAATGGTAAGGCAAAAGACATTTCTGGTGTGAAGTTGGACGATGGTAAAGCGGGTAAGCAATTAACTGTCTCATATACAACGCTACCAGCCGCAGTCGATTGGGGTGATGGGGTCCCTGCTTATGCCTTACCATATCATGATTTGAAAGATGTCAAGTCTAAGGACTTGGCTACTTCTGAAAAAGTGACAAAGAATCCACTATCCTTTGGACCATTCAAAGTGGCATCAGTCTCGTCAGATTCAACAGTTAAATATGTTAAAAATTCTGACTATTGGGGTAAGAAACCTAAACTAAATACGATAACGTATTATGTCAATCAAGATCAAACAAAGCTTGAGAACGACTTATCAAAGCAGAAATTTGATATTGTGACAGAAGCGCCGGCTTCTCTTTGGAAAGACGGGACTAATAATCCTGTATTATCGAAATACAATAATGATAAAGGTTACGCGTCAACAGGATATTATAATAGTGGTTATTGGGAACTTTACTTTAATTTGGGGCATCTTAACTCAAAAACTAGTGAAAACGTACAGGATCGCCAAACACCTTTGCAAGATGTTAATGTACGTAAAGCTGTTGGTTATGCAGAGAATGTTGGAGATGTGGTTAAAAAATATGGGAATGGTTTGAGTGTAACCGCTGATACTCTCGTTTCAAAGAATGAATCTAAAAAGATGTTCTATAATAACAATGTTAAAGGATATCAGCAAAAATCATCTGGTGATATCAAGAAAGCTGGTAGCTTACTTGAAAAATCAGGCTATAAAAAAGATTCATCTGGGTATTATGCTAAAGATGGTAAGCGCCTAAGTCTAGTTTACTTAGCACGATCAGGAAATACAACATCTGAAGCCTCAGCTAAAGCTTACATCGAAGCATGGAAAAAAGCAGGCATTGAAGTTAAATTGTACCAAGATAAATTGGTAGATCCCTCTACTTGGCAATCAATTGTAGTAGATGGCAATAATAACAATTGGGATATTACTGATGGTGGTTGGTCAGAGGGAACTGTGCCAACATTTGATCAGTTATGGAGCAAGTCTGCACCTTATAACTTCGGTCATGTTGTTTCAAAGGAGTTAACTCAGAATTTATCTGATACACAAACAGCCACATCAGAGGCAAGTCTTGTTAAGAATATCAAGCAATTCCAGAAGTTAGTTGTTGATGAACAAGCTTACACGATTCCAACAACTACTGACATTAAGGTACAATTAGTGAATGGACGCGTTACTGGATGGACAACTAACTTTGCAACGCAACAAAATGACTTATACGCACAGTTGGGTGTATCACAAAGTAAGCCTGTTACATCAGGGAATCCACGAAAGTAAATAATATGCTCATCGTGCAATTGGCGTATTGATACAATAATAACTATCCTCCCAGATAAAGAAACTTGTATGAGACGGCCATTGCACAAAAAACGCTTAAAGAGTTGTTCAACTCTTTAAGCGTTTTTCTTATTTTATTAATGATGAAATTAACCCTTAAATACCCAAGTATCACCGTTATCGGCTAGCAACTTATCAGATGCTTCTGGTCCCATTGAACCTGACTTATACGTTTCAAGAGGTGCTTTGTCAGCAGTATAAACTGCTGAAATAGCATCGACGAATTTCCAGGCAATAGCTACGCCATTCCAGTCGGCAAAGTTTGATCCATCACCATTCATTGTGTCATGAATCATACGTTCATATGGTTCAGGTGTATTTTGCTTATCTTCATCTGAGATTGTCCAACCAAGATCAATTGTACGTGTGTTGAATGAATCTTCAACAGACTTTGAATTAATCTTAAATTCTATGCCACCCTTAGGATCAATTAGAATTGACAAAACAGATTCTTGCGCTTCTTGTGCTGTACCAAAGTCAAATGTTCCAGCTTTGAAGACGATATCAACACGTGTTTGTTTAGCAGCCAAACGCTTACCTGAACGAACATAGAAAGGTACACCTTCCCAACGAGGTAGGTCAAATTGTAATTCGCCGGCAATAAACGTGTTGTTCTTTGAATCAGCAGGGACATCAAGTTCTTCAAGATATGGTTTGAAATCAGATGAATCACCGGCACCGTATTGTGCGCGAACGAAGTATTTGTTAACTTCTTCTTCATCATAAATTTTCAAGGCATTGAAAGCAGCATTTTTAGCAGCGCGAATGTCCTTGTCATTAAATGAATCAGGCTTCTCCATAGCTAACCAACCAACAATTTGCATAGTATGGTTTTGAATCATGTCTAGCAATGCACCAGTAGTATCGTAGTAACCAGCGCGTTCTTCAACACCCAAAACTTCGGCTAGTGTCACTTGCACATTTTTAATATAGTCTTTGTTCCAAGCAGCATCAAAGATTGGGTTACCAAAACGTAACGCAGCAATGTTTTGTACCATTTCTTTACCGAGATAGTGGTCGATCCGGAATAGCTGGTCGTCTGAAAAAGCATTTTCTAAATCATTTTGCAATTCTTCGGCTGTGGTATATGATGTACCAAAGGGCTTTTCAATCATCAAACGATTGTAACCTGTTGATGCCAACAATGCTTCAGACTTCAAGTATTTGGCAATTGTGCCAAAGAAGCGAGGGGCAACTGACATGTAGAAAATACGGTTGCCATCAATATCAAATTTAGTAGCAGCTTCTTCAATGGCTTCTTTTAAGATAGCATATGAAGCAGCATCTGTGACATCATGTGCACGGTATGAGAAATGGGCAATAAATGCCTCGGCTTGATCTTGATCTTCTGTAAAGTCCGCAATAGACTCGCGAACTAATTGTTTAAATTCTTCGTCTGTTAGGTCTTGACGTGCCGTGCCAACAATGGCAAAGTGTTCTTGTAGGTAACCTTTCTTATAAAGGTTGAAAACTGATGGGTAAAGTTTGCGCTTTGCCAAATCACCAGTACCGCCAAAAAATGTTACCAATGTCTTGATTTCTGAAACCATAATGTTCCCCTTAATATTAGAATTGAATTCAACTATTATTATAACGCAAAATTGGTTAGAAAGTACGCGTTTTCACAATCATATCAATCGCTTAGCGAGGAAAAAATGTTAATTAACGATTTTAACCCAAAACAACAACAAATTTTACGACAATTAGACATTGGTCAGTATGCTGGTCAAACGCTGATTGCTCACGCACCAACTAAAAAAGATAGTAAAAATTATTATGTGATTCATGTTGACTTAAAAACCAATCATTGGCGTTACCAACCTGATGAGCCAATTAAACCAGTTGAAGTAGCCGAATTGTTAAAAACAGGTGGTTTAAGGACGACAACTGTCCGGCATCAATATGTTTTGAATTCTGCTGTCTTTAGCAAGCCAATAAGGCGCTTGTTTAAAAAATTTTTAGTAGATAAAAGCAGTTGAGAAAATAATTTTTGAATCGTATTATTTTTTAAAACCAGCTTAAAATGACGTATTTTAAGCTGGTTTTTGTGCTACAATAAACCTACTAATTGGAGGATTTATGCAAACTAATTTAGCTGATAAACCACGACAGCTCAATGAAAAATGGCTACTTTTGGGAACTTTGCTATCCAGCACGGGGAATTCTATGATTTGGCCTGTTATGACCTTATATATCACAGGTGTGTTAAATCAGAGTTTTACAACGGCTGGCGTTGTCTTGATGATTGGCGCAATGGTAAGTTTATTTGGCTCATTTGTTGGCGGTAAATTATTTGATCATTGGCGACCTTATGTCGCCATGGTTATGACAAGTATTATTATTTTAGCAGCTGTAGCAAGCCTTATTTTCTTTAATAAATGGCCAGTATTTGCTATTTTAATCTGGATAGCGAACTTTGGCATGGGTGTTGAGC
>ERZ794964.90-NODE-90-length-8311-cov-10.701672_pt1 | contig 8311 bp, 9 predicted proteins | sample MGYA00375741_ERZ794964 | MGnify/ENA primary metagenome ERZ794964 (study PRJEB30138, sample SAMN05968712) | food fermentation metagenome | isolation source: fermented_meat | host: spontaneous_fermented_meat_time_40_first_replicate;sponta... | place: Italy | collected... | reverse complement strand
CTCATGCTGAGAGAAGGAAGTCAGAAAGAGAAAGACAAACACCACCTGATAACACTTATATCTGGTGTCTATTTTAGAGCACAAGTGAAGCTTTCCACAGAAGAGAAAAACATGGATTTTGAGAATAGACTTGTGGTTTCCAGGGGGAGGGGGACTGGGACAGAGTGGGATTGAGTGGGAGCTTGGAGTTCATTGACGCAGTCTCTTGCCTTCGGAATGGATAAGCAGTGAGATCCTGCTGTGTAGCCCTGGGAACTATGTCTCCTCACTTGTGATGGAGCATGATAATGTGAGAAAATAATGTAAACATGTCTGTGTACCTGGCTCACCATGCTGTGCAGTAGAAAATATAACAATATATTGGTGGCAATAAAAACAAATTAACCTATTCTGATAAGGAGTGGAAAAATATAAGAAAATATTTGTGGTCTCTTAAAAATTATGTGGAAAGCAGTATTCATAAAGTCATAAATGAAAATTGAAAAGCTTCACACAAAACAGCCCTGTTTTATCGCTGTTCAGCTGGATTAGTCTGTTCCTTCTCTTTAAAGGAAATTTCATTCTGGCTTGTCCACTCAGCTGTACTCCCCAGTGTTCTTAGGCTGGTTATCCCTTGACAGTTAAACATTCCCAACACAAGGGAGCCTTTAAATTTCGATTAATGTAGCCCAGGAGAGTTATGTCACTTGGCTAAAGTCTTACCTGCTGATTGAGCTTGAGTAACAGTTGAAGGAAACATAATTGTGCCCTTGTGAGAGCAGGTATTAGTTGGACAGATGAGGGGATCCCACCTAGGAACATCACTGAGAAGAGCCTTGGAGGGGAGAAACCCGCCAAGGTAGATGAGAAGGTCAACAAATGACCATGTGGTCATGGGGGGGGGGCAATCTTGGGATAGTGGTCTCCTTCTGATGGTGACTTCTTTTTGTCCAGGCATTGGTGTTTTTGTTATTAGGGCCTTGTTTTAGGGTGAGTTTGATGTCAGTAGTTCTCTCTGTAGACCAGTGCAATGTGGATGTCCTTCTTAAGAGGGAACTAGAGATTTTCAGAGTTATTTTATTCACTTTGCTTGTGCATATGGTACTTAAGTATTCCTGACAAGAGACCTTCCATCTAGGCTGGAGACAACCCTTTAAATGATACTTTCCCAGAATGTATAACCCCCTGGTTATCGTGGGGCATCAGATATTCTCCCAGAGACAGATTGCAGCACTCAGCTTCCCATGCTGAGACTATGTTCTTAGTACCCCCCTTAAACATTGAAATATTGTAACACAGCCTCAAAGAACTATTTGGGAAGTGAGTTTTAGAAAGTGAACCCTAACCTCAAAACACAGAACTAGAGTATGAGTCACAAGATTGTCTCTAAAATGATCCTCATTTTCACCAGATATTGTCAACCCAAAACTGTAGAAGGAATACCCCAAATGGAGAACATATTTTCAAAGCATTTCTTTTCATTAATGGGTTTTCTGGGGAGCCAGGAAGAACCAAGCTGCCTCTTGGATTTCCCACAGTCATGGCTCTTGAATTCACAGCTGTTGCTTACCTATCTTCCCTCCTCTGATTTAGGGGCACACTTTTCCCATGCTACAAGGTCATCAGGATGGCAAATGTCTGAGAAGGAGGGAGTAAGTTGTGAGCTATATCTTTATAGATTGGGTTCATACCTTCCATCCGACAATTTCTCCCCTGTAACACGGTAATTTACACTTAGGAAATTTGCAAATACACACACACACACGCAGAGAGAGAGAGAGAATGCAAATTTTAAACACCTGGCCAAGTAGAATCTCACTTTATTGTAAAACATTACCTAGTCACTCAACCAAAGTAACAAAGGATTTCAAAAGCAAATACAAATTAAAGGCCAATCGATTCATGTAACCTGTTATCAAGAGTATGAACAAGGTAAGGTTAAGAAGGTTCAGAAACCTTTCTTTTAGCAGAGAGACAGAAACCTAATTCAAGTTTTACACGAGCTTACCTTTAAAGTTAGTTTATTTTTTAACTTTAAACTCCCAGTCAGTCCCGACCAAGCTTGAAAATCCTGTCTAGTGTCCACTTCGCAGAAATCTTCCATCACTTTCTGTATCCGTATTATTCTGTCTGCTAGCTTTCCATTCAAAATAACAAGCTACACGACAGACTTACTTTCTGTTCCCTTAATAGAATGCAATTCCATTCCTCCTTCCTTCTTTACTGAAAACACAATGTCTACTTGTCTGGGTGGACTTTTTATCACTTCTAAAAGTATGTGTTTCCTGGTACAGAACATCACAGCATAGCACCAAAACACCGATAATAGTCTTAAGTGATGTTGCTGTCCCTTCTTAGTAACTGAAGCCTCAGCATCCGATTTGACTTTTATCAAACCTAGGTGCAATAAGAAAAGCTTCTGCCAATGACTCTGAAGACATGCCCATTTAAGTTAGATCAACCTACTTTAACTTTAATATCAGATGTTAATTTAACACGGAATATTTTCCAGTTCATGTGAATCTAAAATTACCTTACCTTATGTATTTTGAGAGTTCATATAAGAGCTTAATTTCCTTCAAGCCAATTAAGTAGAGCTTTTTGATGAAGTAATTTTGGCAAGGCCACACATGCACAACACAAACAACGATACATACAAAACAGGAAGCTCAGATTTCCCATTCCAAAGTCTCAGCCATGAATAAGGTACACCTGTGTGAAACCCATCAGCTGCAAGAGACACTGGCTTCAAACTGGGTCCCTGACAGATGGAACAAATCAAGGTCACTTGTCTAGGTGGCTAAACATCTTTTAATAATGTTTAGAACAAAAGGCATACGATTTCTCCTTGACCCTGAGAATTCAACTTGCAAAATGTACCCCTATTCCTGAAATTTCTATTTCAGAAAGATGGTGGAGCTAAGGCTTCCAGATGTCCAGGCAGAACACCTGCATCTCAAGGACACAGGCAAATTTCTCTTGGGATGACTTTGTTTCCTTGAGGGCAGAAAACTTTTCCCTCAGAACTGAGGAGCCTCTTCCCTGAGTCTTAAAGGCCCTGTCAATTAGTCCAGGCATGGAGTTTGTGGGCCCTGTCCTAATATGTGTAGATGTGTCTGTCAGGGGAAGGCTGGCTGATAAAAGGGACTGAAAGAATGGCATGCCCTTCACTGGTCCCCGGGTCTGGATTAGTTTAGTGTACGGGTCAGACATGGGAAGGGGACATGGACCCTGGTTATGCCTACGATTCCATTAGTGACTTCGGTCAGGGGCCTGTATTGAGGTTGGCAGAGGTTTGCGGACTGGTCTTTTAACTCAGTTTGAATGGGAGCAAGCTGCTGAGCTATGGAATGGGTGGAGGTATCCCACACCCAGGGCAAAAGAACGGAGGCTGGGAGAGGTAGCTTATCATGTTCTAGATGAGCAAGGGGGAGGAGAGAGGGCTCGGAAAGAGAGACAGGAGTGAGAAGTCTGAGGGAGGCTCTGAAATTAGATAAAATATCTCTGCCAAGAGTTGGGGCTGGGCACTTGGTTAATATCAGGAAAGAACAGCTAAAGGGTGTCCCTGATGGGGTGCAGTTTGGAAGGGGTTTTGGTAAGGGTTTGGAGATGAGACCACCAACATGCACAATAGAGACTTGAGAGGGGTGTTTGTGACCTGTTAATTGAGGTTGTGCTGAGTAAGTGGCCCCTGTGTTGATAAGAAAGGATACCAGCTTACCTACAACTAGCAGAGTTACCTGGTGCTTCACCCGAGTAGTAGTTGTGGGTCCGGGATGCAGGGGTTTCCAGGGCACCCTCAGTCTTCTGTGATCCTGCCAAGGTGGCTTGGCCTGTTGAGGTCCAAGGATTCTGGTCTCTCTGCAGGGAGGGGTGTGGCCCTCCCCTGAGAGGTTTCCAGTGGCCTCTCTTATCACACCTGCAGCATGGGCCTGGAGTGCCTTAGAGCCATTGTCCAGGGGAGAGAGCTGATATTTGGGGGAGCCCTGAATGGCAGTTGCCTGCATTTTGTATTTAGCCCGATCTCTTTTTAAGTGTTGGCTTTCAGCCTCTTTATGCTGATTATTAAAGACCTTGAAGGTGAGGGTGAGGACATCCTGCTGAGGGGTTTGAGGGCCATCCTCCCACTTTTGTAATCTGTGCCTTATGTCAGGGACAGACTGAGAGATGAAGGGAGTGTGGAAGGAAAGATTCCCTCCAAATGGGAAAGGTCTAACTATGTATCTTTTTGAAGTGCCTCTGTTAATCAGGAAGGAGAGCAGGTTTTTCATGTGGGTTTGGTCTAATTTCTTCTTCTTTTTTTAGTTAAGACCTGCTTCACATAGTCCTCCTATGAGACAAGTTACCATGTGACTCTGGTGTCTGAAGGCCTGGGAATCGACTGGAGAGTCCCAGTTTGGATCCTGTCTTGGGACTGCTACCGCCCGCACTCTTTGGTTCTTGTTTTGCCAGCAGAGGTCATCTGTGTGGGCCTGAGTGGCTAACCAGACCCTTTCCTTTTCCACAAGGTCGAGGAGGAAGGATAAGGTGACATCAACACCATGGCAGGTAAGGTCACGGGACTGAGTGATTTGTTCAAATTCCTTAATATAGATGGAGGGATCAGAAGAGAAGGAGTCTCATCTTTTTTGTTTTTCAATTTAAGTGGGAGGGGTTGGACATGGAAATAGGGACATGGACCTGGACAATCCCTCCAGTGCTGGCAACTCCCCCTCAAGGGACCAAAGGAGCTGGTTGGGAGGTGTTTGGAGAAGGAGGAAGCTGGGTACAGAACTGTGTATGAGGAGGAGAGAAAGAGGGGTCAGTATCTGGGTTAGGATGGGGAGAAGCTGAGGACAACTTGGGTAGGGGAGTGGAGGATTTTGTGTTGGGGGAGAGCTGGAGGCATGGAGAGATTTGTATTGTGGAGAATAATGGTCTGCAGGATCAAAGCAGGAGCTGTCAGAATGAGAGGGAATATGACATGAATGATGGAGAAGAATTTGAAATGTGAAACAGGGAGAACAGAGGGAGGCCTGTGGGCTGAGAGTAAAGACACAGCGCCTTTCATGCCACTCGTCATTACAGTGACAAATGTTATTGAGGTCACTCAAGCTATTTACATTGAATGTGGACTTGTGGTTGCCAAGGGGGAGAGGGAGAGGGAGGGAGTGGGATGGATGGGGTGCTTGGGGTTAATAGATGCCTTCTAGTGCCTTTGGATTGGATTAGCAATGGGATCTTGCTGTGTAGCCCTAGGAAATCTGTCTGGTCCCTCAGGGTGGAGCATGATAAAGGGAGAAAAAAGAATGCATACATGTATGTGGAAGGGGCTCACCACGCTGTACAGTGATGAAGCAGAACGTGAACAGAACACGGTGGACCAGCTATAATGGAAAAACAAATACAACATCACTATAGAAAAAAATTGAAAGTGGCATTTTGGGAGCATTGAGAGCCATTAGCTAATGTTTATCCTGTGCACACGGAGTTACAGAAGAAGTAAAGATACTTGGACCTAACATTTCCTCTTAGGAATACCTAAATTCCATAAGAGGCAACCAAGAGGTGTGTTCTGTGGAGGAGTGGAGGGCTTCTTCGCCATGATGAGGACTAAGAGGGGACGTGGGCTAAGGAAGGGGCCACCTTAGGGAGTGCCACTTCTTAGGCTGAGTGTCTCTAAAGTCTGGATAGTGGACGCTGAGGGACAGAGAGGGAGGTTTTTCGCTGATGTGGGTGTCCCCAGATGAGAGGGATGGGGCCAAGTGTCTATGCATTCTACAGACCTAGTGTGATGCTTTGTTGCAGAAGGTTGTACTCTGATGTGCCAGAGGAACTGGGGCCCAAGAGCCATGCTGACAGGAGACCCAGAAAAGTGACATTTTCTCACCCAAGTATAAGAAGGCAAGTGCTGGATGCAGAATCAGTCATGGAAAGGTGGAATTCCCCGTTAGGGGTTCCTGCCTGGCTGAGCAGGAGAGGACTGGTGCAGAGGTGCCTGGATCAGGGACCCAAACCTGGGTGGGTTCCAGAGGTTAAGCCAGGAAGAGCTGCCCCTGCCTGCTGCTCTCTGGCTTTCAAACCCAGGAGTTTGGGGCACCACTGATCTGATTCCCATTCTCGTATCATGCCCGCTTGGGGTTTAGCACCATATGTGAAGTTTGCTGAGGGAGGAGTGGGCAAGGGCATTTGATAAACAGGAGAGATTTATTAATGGCTCAGGAGGGCACCAGCCTTGACTGTGAGGAGGGGCTAGGCTTATAAAGGATCTGTGGCAGGAATCTGCGGTGGGAGTTCACGCCAGGATCTTTGATGGGAACAATGAAGAAAGAGGAGGGGAAGGTCAAGGGAGGAGTAGGGGGTCAAGTCCCATGACAGAGAGCAGTTCATCACTATAGAAGTTAACATATGCCTCCAGGTGTTTTCCTCAGTCCGTTGGTTCTTGCTGCTCAAACTGAGCATCCAATTCTGGGAGAGGTTGTCCATAGCAGGTCTCCAAGTTGAACAGCCATATATGGGATCAATGGGGGTCTGTCTCCACGCTGCTGGGAACCTCACATTTTCATAGTCATATTAGCACAGCAAATATGATTCTTGTTGGTATGTCTATCAATATATGCTAAGCATTCATGAAGTAGAGATTTTGTGTTTATGTAAGGCCCATACCATTAAGGAAATCCAACAAGTAGGAGATAAGTCATAACAAGAGAGTTTATAAGAAAAACGACTTATATGAGTGTAAGAGGAAACTTGCCATTCTTGAAAGAGCCAAAGGATATAATCCAAGATTACATGGAATCGTAGTCTTTTTTTTTTTCTTTTGTTAGAACAGGAAATAGGCGGCGGGGTTTTGGTGAGGAAGTAACAAGGGCATAGAGTCAGGAGCATTGAGGTTTCCCATAGGTTTTGTGACCAGGAAATGGCCAGGGGATGTGTGAGAAGGCTAGGCCTTCCTGGCATTATGGGGTTGCAGGTTTCCTAGGGGCTTGTGGCTGAGGTAACCAGTGTCAGGCTTAGCCTCAGGCTATAAAAGATGCATATGAGGAAAGGGTGAGACTGTTCCAAGATAGGGTCATGGAGGGGTAGGTGGAGAGGGTGAGAATTTGCCAAGGTATGGTGTGGGGTGAAACCAACAAAGCCAAAAGATAATCAGGGCCATCATTGTTCCAGAGAGTTGGTTCTTATTTGGAAAATATAAGGGTCTCAGCAGTTTGGGTGCATTGATCTGGTTTTCTGAACATTATTGTGTAGGAGTCCAGAAACATAGGAGTATCAACATAAAATAGGACCTAGATTTTATGAAATGGTCTTAATATGGGATAACAAGCTGCTCCTTTGCACAATGAGACCTCATGTTTGGTAAGAATTTCTGTGGCTTCATGGCTGAAAGAAGTGTTACAAAAATGTTGTGAGTGGTTTCCCATTCCAGCTTTGGTAAATATTTAATATGTGTCAAAAATACATGATGCTTTCCATATTTATCACATTTAAGGACGGAATATTTTCACAACTAGAAAGAGTGTCTAGTTTGGCACTATGTCTTAGTGTAATGCAGTTCTTAAGTCAGAATGCTTTGTATTAACAAATGGTCGTGAATTTTCCTTTCAGTAAACATTTCATGAAGATAGACACTCCACGAAATGTAGTTTCATGAAATTTGACAGTGATTTCTCCTGATTTTTTTTTTTTTTTTGGAGAATGTTAGTGTCTATTTTCTTCACAGGACATGCCCTTAGATTTACACATGCAGATTTTGTGGGGGATTGGCTGATAAAATATTATGTATATGTGAAAAAAATAGGAGTTCATGTTAAGAATTTAAAATGTCTCATTAAACCGTGGCTGAGAATTTTGGGGTGCTAGAATGGCTGGATCATATATGAAAGAAGTCACCTTTGTGGCTATCAGGGGAAGACAGCCTAATTCAGGTGTCTCTGAGCTCCAAATTGCAAACTGTACCTTGAATCACAACCATAGGAGAGAGTGCAAAGTTTTATCTTGAAAAGATGCCTATAATATGTTGTATGAACTTACCTGTATAACGAATGAGATTTAGTTTGGGCTTTGCATCTCTTTACTATTTAGCATTGATGCACAGTGGTTTCCTTCCTCTTAGTCATGAGATGCTCGACTAAATTGGATGGTAATATTGTCTTTAATCATATATATGTGTGTACACATACACACACACATATATTTCTCAAAGGAATTTATCACATCTGTAGTTGTATAATGATCATAACAATCTGATTTCACAGGATTTCCATCCCACAGCCCAAGCACATCCCCCCACCCCCCAAACTGTCTCCTCCGGAGACCATAAGTTTTTCAAAGTCTGTGAGTCAGCATCTGT
>ERZ794964.89-NODE-89-length-8462-cov-11.771262_pt1 | contig 8462 bp, 10 predicted proteins | sample MGYA00375741_ERZ794964 | MGnify/ENA primary metagenome ERZ794964 (study PRJEB30138, sample SAMN05968712) | food fermentation metagenome | isolation source: fermented_meat | host: spontaneous_fermented_meat_time_40_first_replicate;sponta... | place: Italy | collected... | reverse complement strand
TAAGTCAATACTCCGGACTATTTTTTATCTAGGGCTGAACTGATTAGGCTACTTTCATTTTTCGATCGGCAATACTGATTCTTTCATTGTTAAACCAATAAATATACTTGGCCACATCTAAAATCAGGTGAGCAATCGATGAAAATCTAAATTGATAGATCATTTCACGCTTTAATAGTGAGTGGAAACTTTCAATTTTTGCATTATCATATGGATGCCCTAGTTTTGAATACGAATGATCTATTTTGTGGTGATTTAACAAATTTTCAAACCCAAAACTAGTGAACTGGCTCCCCATGTCCGTGTGTAAATATGTCGGCTTTTGATGTATTGATAACGCTCGTTGTAGGGTTGTGATCACTAGTCTTGTGTCCATTGTGGTACTGATTTGATGGCTTAAAATATGACGCGTTCGTAAATCTAAAACCGACGCTAAATAAACCCACTGACCATTGCTTAACTTTAAATAGGTGATGTCCATACTCCAAGCATTAGCGGCTGGTAAATGTCTAATTAAGTTGGGACGTTGACTGTAATCAACTGTTGTCGTTGGTTTGTTAAACCGACGACTCATGACAGAGTAAATGCCAGCTTCTTGCATTAAACGACGAATTCGATTGGTACCATGATGTAAATTCAGATCAGCTAATGCTAATCGCAAACGTGGCGCCCCGTAAGCTTTATAGTTATTTTGCCAAATATCACGTAACAAATCTATTAAAATAGTGTCTTCACGTTGTCGATTAGTCTCAACATAGTGAACCCAGTCAAAGTAGGTGCTTTTGGGTATTTTGAGTAGGCGAAGTACCATTATGAGTTTAAAATGCTGTTTTAGCAATGACTGGACAATAGGAAAATGGGTCTTACGTGTTACTTGCGATGTTCGCCGAGCAAAACGGCCGCTAATTTTAAGATTTCGTTTTCTTCTCTCAAGCGCGCCATTTCCTTCTGCATCGTATTAAATTCAGCACGAGTCACTGGCTTACCATTAGCATCAGTGCCAACGATTTGGGATTTTTTTACCCAACCTGTAACAGTTTGTACAGCCAGATGATATTCATTGGCTAGGGAATTAGCAGAACGTCCCTCGTTGTACAAGGCAACAATAGATGATTTAAATTCAGGTGTGTATTTTCTTGTTGGCATAATAAAAAACTCCTATACTTGATTATCTCGGATTCTACCCTAGAAATAAAGTAGTCCGGATTTTCAGTATACGAGCATATCACAGTATATGACTATCTCTATCACAACGCAATGTTAGAAAATGACGTTAAAAAATCATTAAATAATTTACCTGACCATTCCCTATATAGTCGCCTTTTTCCATTTGGTTTATTACCAGATCAGATTACGATTCTTGCCATGATTTTTTATAATTTCAACTTGCAACATCAAGAAGTGCAGCGATTACATATACTCATGCTTACCTCGTTACCAATATATAGTCAAAATTTATTTCAAACGTTCATTGAAAAAAACAATGTCACACCTTGTGATTTAACAATAAAACACCTAACTAATACTGATAGGTCTTTAATTGATAATGATAATTTTGATTTAATTATCACTGAATCAACGGATATTGATACTAAATTGCCTACTTTTTTAATCGATAGAGAATTGACCAACACTGAATTTGATCGCTTAAAAACAGTTTTATCCCAACTTTAACTTATGGAGGTCACAAATGACAAATATTCAAATGATTGCTTTAGATATGGATAATACTTTGCTATTGACAAATAAAACACTATCTGAGAAAAGCACTCACGTGCTAAAAAAATTACATCAAAATGGTAAAAAAATAGTTTTAACTACCGGTCGGCCATTTCCTAACGTCAAAAATTTTATTGCACAATTAGATTTGAATCAGCCAAATGATCACGTTATTTTATTTAATGGTGGTTTAATTAAAAACATCCGCACTGATCAAAATATTTTAGATAAACATTTTGTTGTCAAAGATGTGATCGACGTATTTAACGTGATAGCTAATTTGAATTTACCTGTTGATATTGTGAGCCAGGAGAGCGTTTTTTCAATTAAAGATTTTGGTCAATCACATTATGTTGATTTGGTGGGTCAATTAATTCCTTATTTTCAATCGACATTAAGTCAATTACCACAAACCATAACATTCAATAAGTTTGTTGTTTGTGCAAATGAATCGGAATTAGATTACTTAGAAAAGGTTCTTCAACATACACCACTTCTAACGCAAAACCTATCTTTTGTTCGTTCAAGGCGTATGTTATTAGAATTCATTCCCAAGGGTGTTAATAAAGGCACTGCTTTATCAAAATTACTGGCTCATTTTTCGTTAACACCAGAAAATTTAATGGCGTTTGGTGATGAGGAAAACGACTTCGCCATGCTCAAACTAGCAAAAGTCAGTGTTGCTATGGCTAATGCTATTCCAAGTATTAAACAAGTTGCTAATCATACGACTAAAAGCAACCAACAAGATGGTGTGGCTGTGTTTTTAGAAACATACTTTGATTAATCGTGACATCTCACACACACGCCGTCTAACAGAATGCCTCAAGTGATTACTATTTTTTTTTGAATGGTAAAGAAACTTAATTGCTTAAAACTGTGTAAAAACCGACTGTTTTTGCCCAGTAATCCACATTTAAAGATCATCAAAATTAATAGTCGACTGCCATTACCAAGACGGCTGAATCTAATGATGCGCTTCCTACATTAAAATAATAAGCCAATAAAAAATTCGTAACCACCCAATAATAACGGTGGTTACGAATTTTTATATACGACTGACAGTCATTTAATATAGCAGTGTAAGTTACAATCATCCCAACATTAGGAGTATTGTGAAATAACTGTCCGTGTTTATTTTGCTTTACAGCAGTGAGCCTGTTTTAACAACCTCATAAGAATAGTATAACACATTAAAAGTAATTATTACTATTTAATGCGTTATATTATTCTTATTTCTTTTGATTTCTTTTTGCTTTTAATTCCTTGATTAACTTTAAAGCACGATCTCTCGTTTTAGCATTAGGACTTTTTAAGCGCCGATAAGCGCTACTGAGGTCATTTTTTTCTGGCATAATTCGTTCTCCTGTTAATAGTAATAATTACTCTTTAAAGTATATAAACTTTTGTTTGATAAGTCAATAGCTTATGTCTGAAGATTGTCATATTGCGTTTTGAATTGTGGACAATATGTCGTATATAAGCCATAATAGAGTTAACTAAACTAACTGTGGATTAATAATGAAAGCGTCAAAACTAATGGTTGATAATACTTTAAAATATAATAAAGGTCTCGATATCCTTAAGCAAAGTACTTTTCGTATCACAAAACAACGTAAAGACTTGTTGGCATACTTATCAAAATTCGAAACAACATACATTCCTGTGACTGAAGTTGATGCATATATGCAGAAATTATACCCAAATGCTAGTCATACGACTACCTACCGCAATATTAAAGAATTTAGTGATTTAGGGATTATTGAACAACGGACTGAAGATGGCCAATTAAACGTTAAATTCCAATGTGATTTTGTAACACCTCATCATGGTCATTTCTTTTGTCAAAACTGCCATCGCGTAATTAAACTTGACGCGACATTGGCGCCTAAATTACAGGCTGATTTAGCACAATTCGTTGTTTTAACTGTCAAATTAGAAATATTTGGTTTATGTGATAAGTGTCAGAAAAATCAAGCGAGCTAATTCATCAATTAGTCTCGCATTATTCTACTTAGTTGTTATGCCCTTTTCAAATGATACTGGTATAACGGTCGTCTCTCCCAAAAAAGTACGTTCGTTTTTAGACTCGATTTGTAATAGTAACTTCTCAACCGCATATTTTGCAATATGAGCTGTTGATTGTTTGATTGATGATAACGTAATTCTTTGTCTGGCATACACACGCGATCCATCAAACCCAATGATCTGTACTTGATTGGGAACTTGAACGCCTGCTTGAATGAGTATATGATAGAAATCACTTGCATACTCATCAGAATCAGAAAAGACCCCATCATAAGGAAAATGCTGGTCAATAAAGTTATCCTTAACAAAACGCTTAAAGTCACTAATGAAATTTATTTTCTTTCTGGCTAGAAAAACATCAGCAAAAATATCATTTTCTTGGCAATAATCTAAGAACCCTCTTTCTCGTACTGCAGAAATATTCTTTACAGGTTTTTTAGAAATAAACAGCAATCGCTTTGCCCCTAGTTTTGCCAACGTTTCCCCAGCGAGTCTACCACCCATATAATTATCTGATGTAATTAGTGGTACATTTTGAGAAACACGCTTTTCTATGGAAACCAATGGAATGCTAGTATCAATTAAGTTAGCGACATTGGCATAAGACATCGTAATTAAACCAGCTACCTTTTGTGCATTAGCCATCTGTATATATTCTATTTCTTCTTCTGAAGTGTTATTAGAATTACATAAAATCATCTTATAAGCATGACGTTGTAACTCCTGTTGCATATGATAACTCAATTCCGAGAAAAAAGGTGAGTTCACTGTCGGGACAATAAATACGACGAAATTTGATTTGCTCGTTTTTAAGGCGCGTGCCATTGCGTTGGGAACATAATCCAAGGCAGCAATGGCTTCTTTTATTTTAGCTTGTGTCTCTGCTTTAGTCTTTTTACCATTAATGTAATTAGATACTGATCCTCTTGAAACACCAGCCAAGCTAGCAACATCATTCATATTTACCAATTTCAATGACCTTCTCTAAACTAATTATTTAATAAAAAAAATGCCGACACGGCATTTTTACAGTGATTATGGTGTAAATCTTCCTGATAACATTTTATCAAATAAATCTAACATTTGCTGTTGTTTCATCTTACCAATTTGATCAACTTCCAAACGATTAAAATCCTCTATCAAGAAGTACGCCTCTAGATAAAGCGTCAACTGTTTTTTAATAAATGTTTGATTAGTCATATTATCAGTTTGCTTCGCATCCTTGATTAATCCCATTGCAAATTCATTCGGATCAATAGTTATTTTTCTATCACTCATTTTTTACCTCTCTACACTATCCATAGCTGCTACATTATCTTCTGAATCTTCTCGAGCGTGCTTTGCATTAATATAATGTGTCATTTCTACTTCTTTTTCAGGCGTTAAGCGATAAAATAATATTAAAATAAATGAAATGACTAAGGCAACTAGCGGTACCCAGACATAATTTGCTTCAATACTAAATAGTGCTGCAGCCGATTGCGTTTTGTTAGGTGTGTAATGACCTATTGAGAGTAACATCCCCGTTATAGCACCACCAATACCCATACCAAACTTTGCAGTGAAGCTAGAGGCAGAAGTCACAATCCCTTCCGCACGAACACCATTTTTCCACTCACCATAGTCTACAGAGTCCGCAAGCAAAACAGCAATTAATGCCCCAACAAATCCGTTACCAAAGTTACCAACAATGGTACCAATAATGACTAACGGAATGCTCAACATTTGCGCGCCAACCCCTAAAATCAATTGTCCAAAAATACTTAATGCCAGTCCCGATAATATTGTCCGTTTTTTACCAATTTTCATGACAAGTTTTGGTGTCAAAAAGACAGATATTAACCCCACAGCATTAAAGAATAGTGCAAGTGAAGCTAGACCAGGCTTGTCCAAATTATATTTGAAAAAGTATATTGTTACCTGACCTTTTGTTTGCATACCCAGCCAGTAAATAAAGTTCAATCCAACCACAATCACCCAAGGCCAATTATTTTTGAGTGCTTTTAGTGATGTTTTAATAGGTAATGCTTTTTGAGACTGTCGTGTTTGCACATGTTCCCTTAAATTAGCAAAAACAACCAAATATATAACGAAAAATACTAATGCAGCCATAACGGCTAACCAGAAGAAACCACGACGAGGATTATCAGTTCCCCCAAATAGTGCTACCAAAGGTAATGCTATAACAGAGATTAATGTTCCACCAAAATTAGAGAATAGAGATCGAATTGTTGACAGCAACACACGTTCATCAGGATCAGTTGTCATACTTGGTAGAATTGATGTCAAAGGAATATTAACTGCAGAGTACAAGACATCTATGCCAATATACGTGACGTAAGCCCAAACAATTTTCCAATTCATAGGTAAATCTGGCGTCGTAAAACACAACACTGTAAATATTGTAAATGGTGCATTGAACCACAGCAAGTAGGGACGACTACGTCCCCACTTTGTGTGTGTATGATCAATCATAATACCCCAAAACGGGCCATCGAGCGCATCAATCACTCGAGCAACCAACATTAATGTACCAACAGCTGCTGCTGTAATACCAAAAACATCGGTATAAAAATACATGAGATAAGTACCGATCAAACTAAACGTAAAACTACATGCGAAATCACTGGCACCATAACTCAACCGTTCATTCCAAGGTAACTTACCTTGGCCTTTTTTTATTGTCATTTCTGCATTATCAACCATCTCACTAACTCCCTTCTTTACATAGATTCATTGTCTCGATTAGAAAACAGATATGCCCTGATTTCATATGGCCTGAGTGCTAAACTGGTTACATCTGGATAATTTTGAATCAAAAGTTTACTATCTTTAGGTATATTGTAGGCGCGATTAACAGATTGTGCAGTAAAATTTGCTATCACTAGCAATACTTCTTTGTCATTTTTTCTTGTATATGCAAACACCGCTTCGTCTTTTTCATTGCCTGTGACGAGATCAAAAGTACCATCAGTGATAACAGGTAGTTCGTGACGTAACGTAATTAATCTTTGATAAAAGTAAAATAATGACTCTTTATCCTTTAATGCTGCGTCAACATTAATAGATTCATGATTGGCATTGACTTCTAACCAAGGTGTTACGTCACTAAATCCTGCATAAGTTGTACTATCCCATTGCATAGGGGTACGTGCATTATCTCTTGAGCGTGCGCGTAAATAATTCATCATCACATCAGCAGAAATCAAATGTTCTTGTTCAACGAGTTCATGATAGGCATTGATTGACTCAAGATCTTGATACTGATCCATTGTCTGGAAGTTTGCATTCGTCATGCCGATCTCTTCACCTTGATAAATATACGGTGTACCTTGCATAAAATGCAGTAACGCAGCGAGCATCTTACCTGAAACTAACCTATACTCAGGAGAATCATTTCCAAATCGTGATATAGCACGTGGCTGATCATGATTATTCCAATATAAACTGTTCCATGCCTTACCAGCTAATGCCTTTTGCCACTTGACCAAATTACTGCGCAGTGCCAGTAATGATACATGTTTATCAGACCACTTGCCAAGCGTTGGATTTTGATTACCATCTAAACTAACATGTTCAAATTGGAAAACCATGTTGAGTTCTGTACCGTCAAGATTAGCATATTTTTTGGCTTCACTTGTTGTCACACCAGCTGTTTCACCCACAGTAATCCAATCATGCTTTTGCAAAACTTGCTTATTCATTTCAGTCAAATAATCATGCACATGTGGTCCATTAGCAGCTGCATCTCCTGAATTCCCATATAATGCACCCTCTGTAATTGGTGCGTTTGGCAAACCGTCAGGTTTTGAAATTAAAGAAATGACGTCCATTCTAAAGCCATCAATGCCTTTAGCAGCCCACCAATTCATCATATCAAAAATAGAATTTCTCACTGCTTCATTATCCCAATTCAAATCTGGTTGTTCCTTAGCAAATAAATGCAAATAATATTGACCAGATTTTTCATCGTATGTCCATGCGGGACCTGAAAAAAAGGATCCCCAATTATTTGGTTCATGTCCATCAACAGGATCACGCCAAATATAATAATCACGGTATTTATTATCTTTACTGTCATCTTGAATGCTTTTTTGGAACCATTCATGTTCAAAAGAACTATGATTAACAACCAGATCCATCATGATTTTCAAACCCTTTTGATGAGATTTATCAAGGAGTTCTTCAAAATCAGTCATGTTTCCAAAAGTTGGATTGATTTTTTGATAATCTGAAATATCGTATCCACCATCAATATTTGATGTTTTATAAATCGGATTTAACCAAATAACATCAACTCCTAATTGTTTAATATAATCTAATCGATTGATAATCCCACGCAAATCACCAATGCCATCATTATCACTATCTTGAAAACTCTTAGGATATACTTGATAAACCACGGCATTTTGCCACCACATTTCTTTTGCCATTATATCTCCTTTTTGATATTTGGAACGTTCCATTTCTATACAGCAAGTATAAAACAATAAAAAGATAAATGCAAGCGCTTACATTTATCTTTTTTATTTAAGTTTATTAGTGGTAGCAAACTATAAGATGTGCCTTATAGTATATTAATCAGCAACATTACGCTTCATCATGTTTATTCCCAGTAATCACATGCGCTACATGCTGTTTTGTTGAATGAATGACACTAAGAATATGCGGATCACTCAATTGATATAAGCTTTTCTTGCCTATTTTTTTTGCAC
>ERZ794964.87-NODE-87-length-8627-cov-4.345194_pt1 | contig 8627 bp, 9 predicted proteins | sample MGYA00375741_ERZ794964 | MGnify/ENA primary metagenome ERZ794964 (study PRJEB30138, sample SAMN05968712) | food fermentation metagenome | isolation source: fermented_meat | host: spontaneous_fermented_meat_time_40_first_replicate;sponta... | place: Italy | collected... | reverse complement strand
TTATTCAAATGAACAAATCAGTGCCATGCATATGTGTTTTGAAGTTGATGATATCGATGCTGCGGTTGCTCGCTTAAAAGCCATTGGTATCCATCCCGACGGTAAACCCATCTTTTTTGAAGAACAAGATGGATTGAAAAATGGATTGGGTACCGGCGTCGCTTATTTCACTGATCCGGATGGCACAAATCTTGAATTAATTGCACCAAAGGGCCCATTTACTCGCGGATAATCATGATATGTTAGTTTAGACAACATTAAATTTTGTCTATTTTATAAAACGATTGGCAGTTATTCTTCTCATGTCAGAGGCGAATGGTTAATCGCCGTTCTTTTACTTTTCTTTCCCTAAAGGTGATAATTTAGCCATTATTCCTGCAAATGTGCGAATAATGCCAGCAATCATAATTACCATGAACATTGGTTCGCCCAAGTCCAAAAGTAAGCCCCCAAACCATGCTCCGACCGGAATTGAAGCATAGGAAATCATACGTGTTACAGAAACGACTCGACCTAATATTTCTTTCGGTACAGTTCGTTGTCTCAAAGTAAAGTACGTAATAACATTAATAGTTCCAAAAAAACTGATTAATCCTAGAATAACTCCGATATAAACATAACTTGTACTAACGAGCAATAATAGCGTACTAAGGCCAGCCAAAATTGTACTCGATGATAGTAGTGTGCCTGCTCTAAAGCGACTGACAACTTGAGTCCCTAATGCACCAGCAAGTAACGAGCCCACACCACCAATAGATATAGCAATCGTTGCGTCAACTAATGGATAGTTCAGCGTCTTAGTCATGTAGAAAATAAAATTTGCCTCAAACATGTTCAAAGCAAAGTTTGTAAATAAAAACATCATGGATCCACTGAAAATAACACGCTGGTGAAAACTATAGTTGGCCCCTTCAACTATATCAAACCATAGCTTTCGGATTATATGCTCACGCCGTTTACTTTCAGTTTGCTTAGGTAGTAGACACAATATGCCAATAGCCACAATAAAAGAAATTGTGTCAATCCACAAAGCATTAACACCGCCTAGTAGCATGACTATCATTCCGCCAGTTAATGGTCCCATAATTGATAATGTATTATCAATCGTCTGAATCATTGCATTGGCTCTTACAAGTTGTACATTTATAACAATTTCTGGGATAATACTTTGAAAACTAGGGTGAATCAAAGGATCAACAGAAGCCAAAATAAAAACAGTAAAATATAACAAATTAAAGTTAGGTTGTGGAAAACTCATAACAGTAATCAAAAATAAACTAGCAAAAACAGCAAAAAAATTACCCAAAATCAAAGTTTTCTTTTTAGAGAAATTATCTGCTAAACTACCGCCAATTAACGAAAATAGCACCCAAGGAATAAAAGATACACCAAAAACTGTGGCCGCATGATATGCTGACCCTGTTTTTTGTAAAATAATGATTGGTAATGCCAACCGATATAGCCAGTCACCAATTGATGACACTAAGAAACTACTCCATAAATAAATAAAATTTGATTTATACATCACACTTATCACCTATTTCCTGATAATTTATTATTTTTCATACATTTATGATAAACTCAACATAAGATAAAATTTTAAAATGTGCATATAGGTTAAATTATGACTAAAATTGGTGAGATATTTAAAATATTTAGAACGGGGAAAAACATAACATTAAAAGAAGCTAGTCAAAATATTGTTTCTTATCCCTTTTTATCAAAATTTGAGCGTGGACTTACAGATATTTCATTCACCCACTTACTAGAATTACTCGACAGAATTAATGTTCAACTATCGGAATTTGAATTTCTCTATTCAAAATATAATGCAGACAATAATGACTTATTGCCTAGTTTTCAAAGCGCCTATCAATCTGGCGACGTAGTTATGTTAAAACATCATCTACAAACTTGGCAACATAAACAAGGCAAATTCGCTGAACTACAAGTGATCCAATTAAAAATGATGCTGTCTACATTAAACATAGACAGCATCACAAAAAGCGACATATTAATTCTTGAAGCGTATTTTAAAACGATTCATAGTTGGACATTTTTCGAATTATATCTTTTTGGACACGCAATGCCTTTCCTTGAAGAAAAATTTATGTTTCACTTATTTCAAGAATTACATCAAAAGGGTATATTATACGACAATTTTCGATATGACAGTTTTTCGATGTTATTTTACATTTACAATAATATTATTTTATTTATGTTAGATCATAATCATCTTGACACTGCTGACCTATTAATTCAAAAACTAACCTATTATTTTAATCAACAAGAAAAAGATTATTATCACCGTGCGCGGATTTTTAATCTACAAGGATTGGCATTATACTTACAAAATAAAAAAGAATTAGGTTTAAGATTAATTAGAAAAGCAAACCTGATCTCATATCTCTCAGAACACGATTTAAAGTTCATTAATAATGAAAAGCGTTACTTATCAAAATATCTAACAAACGCTGACCTACAAATGGTGTTTGATTTTTCAGAAATAATATGATAGACTCACACACTGGCTTGGAGATTTCTTTTAAATTGATTAACCGTTTAAAAGAATAATAAAATCAGCAAACTTACTGTTGTGTTTCATATTTAGCAGTTATTTGTGCATAATACTGCTTTTTCTTTTGTAAAAAATCAATATGTTCCTGTATTTTTGCTTGTTCGCCATGTAATATTTGCTCTTGTTGTTCCAAAATGGCGATTCTTTGTTTGATTGTTTCATGTCCCTGCTCTCGTAATTTAGCATATGTTTTAATTTTCGCAAGCGGCATACCAGTCGCCTTAGCGCGTTTAATAAAATTAATCCAACTTAATTCCTTGTCAGTAAACATGCGGTAATTATTGACTTGGCGAACTGGTTTCAATAATCCCAACGTTTCATAATAACGTAAGGTCGGGATTGATAATCCTGTCATAGTAGCTACTTCGGATATTTTATACGTTTTAATCATCTATAACTACCTCTTTTAAATGTCACTATCTCTTGCTATAAAGCTTACTTGATGGTTTATACTTATTTTATCATATAAAAACAGGAGAAAATATTTTGGATAATTATGAAAATGGTTTAAAAATACGCGAATTAGTCATTGGTAAAGAAGCAAGTCAACTAGTCTCAGATAGCTTAGCAGACATCGCACCGCTTTTGAATCAAAAAACCTTATTGGTATTTGATGAAGCTGACCAACGAAAAACTTTGAATATGAAACAAAGAGAAATGATTACGATAACGGCATTGCTCACCCAAGGCGATACAGCCAGTCAACTTAATATTCATATTCAAGGCGCTTTAAATGTCGGTGTAACACGCGATGAAATTGTTGAAATTTTTATTCATTGCTTATCTTACGTTGGTTTCCCAAGAGTTTTAAACGCAATTTCAGTAGCAAAACAAGTGTTTAGTAATCAATAAGAGCCATTTATTCTATGATTTCTATTCACAGTTCTAACATTATAAAACCCGATGACTTTCATATTATGTGAGAGTTATCGGGTTTTATTTATTGAATCAAACAAACTAAATCATCTGTTACGTTCGTGGAACACATTGAATACGACGATAATTAAATTCAAACCAGCAATAATGAATAGACTCGTCATCATGTTTGCTAAGTGTTTCGTCGCAAATAACCCAGTCACGATTGGCATTAAGAAAAATGCCACACTACCAAAGAAAAAATAAAGGCCTGTTAATCGACCGGAAAATTTTGAATTGTGTGCAATTAATTGACTCAATCCTAATTGTAGTGACCCCCCAGCCGCAGAAATACCAAAAATAAAACAACCCAAACTAGCAAGGCGCATCTCTTGGCTTGAAACGATCACAGCCAATCCCACTATTGTTCCAATAGCCGTTAGGACAAGTAACCTGGCTTCGCGTATCCACTTTTGATTAGTAATTAAAAATAACAATCCCACACCAACTAACGACCCAATACTATAAAAAGTCATTAGCAAATGTGAATTAACCGTTGTAAAAGACTGCACAACATGAAAGTATCGCGTGACCCACTGCGTAAAATGAAGCATCAACCACATCGAACTAAAACCATAAATTAAGAAAAGTATTTTTGTGATGTCCCACTGCCATTTAACTTTATTTTTAATGACTTTTGAAGTTGTCTGATTTTTTAAGGTATAAAATTTTTCAGATTTAATAGACAACATTGTACTCAGATTCACAATCAAAATAGCTGTTGCTAACCAGTATAACCAACCAAACCAAATCTTTTGATTAATGAGTGTCACTAATATGATAGGCAGCAAACCTTCACCCAATGAAATCATAGCTTTTATTAAGACATTACCACTCGATTTACCGTGATTAATCTCTAATAATGTTGGATATGCAACTGCATCTAAGGCTGCATTCGCTAATCCTGCCAAAGTTGTCACAATAACCGCCAAAAAAATAGTATGTGTTAATGGTAATAATGTAAAAAACAAAATATACGTGATCGCTGCGATACTAAGCAGTTTTTTTCGATCTAAATGATCTGATAGTTCTCCTAAGATAGGATAAGCGATGAGTTTTCCAATACCAATTGACGACACAACAGCAGTTGTACTGGCAATAGAACTCTGCCACAATGTACTCAATTGTTGGACAGTCTGTGCTAAGATGATTAACGCAAAACCTTGTACGATATAGCTTAAATAAATAACTAATCGCACTTTAAAATGGCTGACCTGATATTCGGCCGTTGTTCGCTGCTTTATTTCTGTCATTTAAACTTCCTTTATTAACTTTATATACTTAATTTTTATACAAAAAACGATTGTCAAAAAATTATATGTTCAATATGATTTTTTTGACAATCATTAGTAAGATATTCGGTTATTCTCTTTCTTAATGTATCATGTTTCATTGGATCATAGCGATATTGTACATCAGTCCAATGATCAGAACTGTATAACCAGACCGGTTTTTCCAATCTTTCTCGTTTTTCTATTGCATATCTTGGAAAGACATGGGCGTGAAGAAAATTATCTGTATTCCCTAATATATCATAGTTAATTCTGTCAGCATGACACACGTCCAATATCGCATCACCCAAGATACTCATATCTCGTAAAAACGACTGTCTTTCATCTATATTTAACTCATTTAAAGATGACACATGGCGTTTTGGTAGTAGGACAGAATAACCAGGTAAAAATTGTACATCGCCAAAAACTGCGTAACCGCCCTCTAATTCTGCCATAACCATTGGATTACTACCATTGATAGCCGATCCAATACGATCTTCGAACCATTGTTTCATTAATTTTCACCAATATTTTCAATGACAATGACGTTTGTTTCACGTGAAACACCATCAAGTCCTACTGAAATTCTGACCACAACTTAACAATGGCTTGCACGCCTTCATCTCCATGTGTTTGACTTAACTTAGCAAAAAGTTGCTCTGCCAACTGTGCGCCGGGTAAATCAAGTTGCATATCAGCTGCTGAATCAAGCGCGATTCTAAGATCTTTTAACAAATGTTTAACATAAAATCCGGCAGAAAAATCACCTGCCATCACACGTGGCATATAATTTGTGACTGACCATGAACCTGCTGCACCACTACGCCACACATTATAAGCATCCGTCATGTTCAGCCCAGCTGCTTTTGCGTAAACCATTGATTCTGCCATTGTAATGACTGTCGCGGCAACCCCAATATTATTACTCATTTTCATGTGTTGCCCTTTGCCAGCCGACCCTGCTAACACAATTTGCTGCCCAATGTCTTTGAATATTGGTAAAACTTGATCAAAAGTTGTTGATGATCCACCAACCATGATAGATAAAGTGCCATTTTTAGCACCTGTATCGCCACCAGAAACGGGTGCATCTATCACTTGCACGCCAAGTTCCTCTCCCTTTTTAGCCAGTTTTTCGGCTAATTTTGGCGTAGATGTTGTCATATCAACTAAGATAGCACCAGTTTTAGCACCAGCAAAAATACCATCTTCTCGCATCCAAACATCTTCAACATCTTTTGGATAACCAACCATCGTAAATGTAATCTCTGAAACTCGCGCAACATTTGCTGGCGTATCAGCCCAAACAGCACCATGAGAAATAACATTAGCGGCCTTGGATTGTGTACGATTATAAACAGTCACTTGATGACCAGCATGTAATAAATTGTTGACAATGCCTGTTCCCATGACACCAGTTCCAATAAAACCAATCTTCATTTTGTCACCTCAAAATTTCGTTTTCAGTGTGTCCACCGTTTGCCATGATTACAGCATCATCTAGCGCTATTTCAACCATATTTTTGATAGCTGTATTCGTATAAAATGCAATATGTGGTGATAAGTAAAAGTTATCTAATTGAATCAGACGCTGAATATTTTCCGGTAATTCCGCAACTGTCTGTTTTTGATCCATAAATTCATTTTCATTTGGCGTCACATCAAATGCAGCACCATAAAGTTGCCCAGATAACAAAGCTGCTTCCAAAGCAGCCATATCGACAATGCCACCACGGGCCATATTAAGCATAATCGTGCCCGGTTGAACCTTCGCAAAAAAGGCTTGATCTGCCAATCCTTGCGTTTCAGCATTTAACGGCGTATGAAAACTAATCACATTGGCACGTGATAAAGCATCATCCAAAGTTGTATATTCGACGAATGCTTCATTTTGGGCATGATAAACAGGATCCACAGCCAGCACTTTGGCCCCCAACGCATGCAAAATTTGTGCAAATGCTGTTCCAATACGACCAACACCAATCACTGCAACTGTTAATTGATAAATTTCTCTTGCTTGGCCACCCGCAGCCCAAGTATAATCACCCATTGCCATCGCACGGTCAAATTTTTTGTTATTACGTAGGATATTAAATAATTGTGTTAGTGTATATTCGGCAATCGCTCGGGGTGAGTATGCAGCGACATTTGACAGACGAATGTTGTTACTAAAAGCAGCTGGTAAATCAAACACGTCATACCCAACTTGGCGTAAGGCAATTTGCTTAATACCATAACTAGCAAGTTTTTGATAGATAGGATCCGGCATATTAGTTGTTTGTTGTGTCGTGACAGCATCAAATTCTTGTGCCCTATCAACATTAGCCACCGATAATGGTTCAAATAACGTCACGACTTCATGTCCTGTCTTAGCAGCCCAGGCATTAACGTATGGTACTTCTTTATCCACACTATTGTACATTAAAATTTTCATCATATGCTCCTTTTATTTATCCTGCCACTAACGTTATCATACACTTTAAATTAAAATCTTGCTTCTCATTATTGTACTTTTCCTAAGAAATATCTCTTCTTGCCACGACGTACCAAAACAAATTTGCCATCATAATGCGCTGATGGCGAAATTTCAGTAGCCACATCTGTTACTTTTTCACCATTAATTGTAATTGCGCCATTATTGACATCTTCACGTGCTTGTCGCTTAGACTGATCCACACCACCATCAACCAAAAAGTCAATAATGTTCTTGCTTTCAGCGGTAATATCAAAACTAGGAACACCACCAAAAGCGTCAGCAATTTGTGCCGCTGATAAGGTTGCAACATCCCCACTAAACAGTGCTTTTGATAATTGTTCAGCGTCATCAACAGCTGCTTGACCATGAACAAACTTGGTGACTTCTTGTGCCAAACGACGTTGTGCTTCACGTGCGCCGGGGTTAGTATCAATTGCTTTAGCTAATGCATCAATTTCTTCACTGTTCAAAAATGTAAAATATTTCAAATATTTGACGACATCAGCATCGTTTTGATTTAACCAGAATTGATAGAATGTATAAGGCGATGTCTTTTCAGGATCCAACCAGATTGCGTTTCCTTCGGATTTTCCGAATTTTTTACCTGTTGAATCAGTCATCAGAGGAATGGTCAAACCAAAGGCTTTTGCCGCATTACCTTCAAGTGAGTGAATCAAATCAATACCCGATGTGATATTCCCCCACTGGTCAGAGCCACCAATCTGTAATTTCACATCTTCTCGACGCCACAACTCATGAAAATCAATGCCCTGCAGTACTTGATAAGTGAATTCTGTAAAAGAAATCCCTGTTTCCAAACGTGAAGCCACAACATCTTTTTTCAACATGACATTAATCGAGAATAGCTTACCATAATCACGCAGAAAATCTGTTAGCGTTAGCTTTCCCAACCAGTCATTATTGTTAACAATGCGTGTATCATTATCTCCGAAAAGTTTTGTAACCTGTGCTGTAATCCCTTTTTCGTTTTCAACCAATTGTTCTTGCGTGAGTAGTTGACGTTCTGTTGTTGGTCGCGGATCACCAATCGCACCTGTCGCGCCACCTATGATAATAACTGCCTTACCACCAGCATTTTGAAAGCGCTTCAATACCATAAATGGAATTAGATGGCCTAAATGCAATGAATCGGCCGTTGGATCTGTTCCAACATAGGCCCCAATTTTGCCACTTGCCATTGCCTCCAGTAAACCCTTTTCATCTGTGATTTGATTTAATGCCCCACGCCACTTAAGATCTTCTATAAAATTCATGTTTTTCTCCTTATTGGTCAATAGATAGCAAAAACCGCCCTATAAATTAATATAGGACGGTTTTAACCGTGGTACCACCTAAATTGTAAGTCATCGGACCTACCACTTAA
>ERZ794964.84-NODE-84-length-9033-cov-116.336044_pt1 | contig 9033 bp, 9 predicted proteins | sample MGYA00375741_ERZ794964 | MGnify/ENA primary metagenome ERZ794964 (study PRJEB30138, sample SAMN05968712) | food fermentation metagenome | isolation source: fermented_meat | host: spontaneous_fermented_meat_time_40_first_replicate;sponta... | place: Italy | collected... | reverse complement strand
GGAATAGTGTTCCCAAAGTACCTGCTGTCTTGTGACTGGCCAAGAGGGTCAAGTTTAGCTCACCAGCATAACCAGGACAACCAGAACCGTACAAAGGAGACACACCTGTGCACCAACCTTTATTGAACAAGCTCCATGTATTAAAGAAAGACATGAAGAACAAACATGCGTGGAGAATCGAGGCATTTGGAAATTCTCTAGGCATGGCGACAGGAGCACCATCTCTGAAGAGAGGTTCCCAGATCTCCAATTGCGTGCTAGAATGGTTCTTTAATGGATCCATCCAATTTGCTAGGGGAAAGACCCTTCTCTTTCTAGACAAGCAAATCCCAACCCAAAGAGTCCACACAGCCTAAGGTACTGTGGCCCAAAGGGCATGAATGTCCTTGGCCCACTTTGAGGATTCTGTGCTTAGGCTGGATCTCTGCAAACTCTTGTATGGGGATCCTATCTAAATGCATGGGTTTCACCGATGCAGTGTGACCGTGGGGGCTCATCTCCCAAGAGATAGGGTTTAAGAAGAGATGGCCACAGAAGCTCCCAGGGAGAAGACAGGAAGACAACCCCAGAGAGCTTTCCAGCGAATGCAAATCCTCCATGACATTCCTGTCTTGGAGGGAGCTCCTGGGCCAGCTCTTCTGATGCTTCCTTCCCTCCCTCCTCTTCCCACCTGTCCCCTGCTGACTGAGCTGTTGTGCACAGAGACTACCATCCTCCAACCGCTCCTAGTGTCTGTTGAGGAGGGTCCGCTTGGGTAGTCAGTAGCGCACGTGGGAGCAAAGAGGGTGGTTTCCCAAGGGGTGGCCTGCCTGAGGGTGGGGCCCGTCATGGTGGCCTTTAGCATTCATTCCATGACAGCCCTGCTAAGGAATATGGGGACTCTTCAGCCATTGGGTGTGACCGCTCTGTGCTCTTGTGCACGCTGCAGACTCCTTGTGCCCTCCTCCATGTGGGTTCATGCCCGCATGGAGCTCAGGTCCGGAGCAGTGTTTCCACCACAGCTTTTAGCAGCACTGTGGATCAGGCTGCTGGGAGACTTGAGGGACTGTGGGGCCTATGGAGGCAGGGGACTAAAGTGTGTGAGTGATTAAAATGGGTGGCATTCCAGTGTGCCCGCCGTTCCAAAGCATAGGAAAGCTCGAAGGAAGAATTTCCAATTTGAAAACCCTCATGGGGTTCACAAGAAGTAGCTCAGGGCACGGGAAAAGGAGTGAAGATGTACCATCCAGGCTGCTAGTTTCACTGGTGTCTTCCTTTTTCACATCCCAATGTCGGTCAGCACTTCTGTTCAAAGGGCATGCTTGGGTCTCTGTTGGGGGCAGCCTTGCTGAATGAAGTAGTGCTGACCACCTAGTTGTAGTCGGATGTAAATCGTGATGGATTTGCAAGCCTAGGGGGGATTGGTACAAGGCCACCTGGTTGTCGGGAATCTGGTAATCCATCAAAGGTGAGGGTTGGTTGGGTTTTGTCTATGGATATGTGTGTAAGGGGAGATCATGCCTGTGTTTGGGTGAGCGTTTGTCTTTGGAGGGTGCTGAGATGTAACAGAGGCATAGTCCAGGAGCTGGCGTTTAGGTGTTTGTAAGTTGGTGTTCAGGGGCCTATTTTTCATGGATGTTTTCCGCCATGAAGTTGGGGATTGTGTGTCTCCTGGTGGACTTGGTAGGATTATCTGCCTAGGCCTCAGGGCAATGTTAGGGAAGTCCAGGGGCCGATCTGTGTATTTGTACCTTTGGGGCCTGTAGTGAAACTTCGTGGTTGGGACTTGACCCCAGCCAAAATTGAGAGTGGGACTGGAATCTACCTTGCCCTCAGCTTGGCACCTGAATCCAGGATCCCAGGTTCAGAGAGGATTCGAGCGCACAGACTTCTTCTTTTTGGTGGCATCTGCCCCATGTGGAGTTTCCCCGTCCACGGACGGAGTGCCACAGCAGCAATCGGGACCACTGCAGTGAACACTCAGAATCCTTAGCCTTCCGTGCCACAAAGGAACGCCTCGACCTGCTCAAACCCACTGTCTTTGCACTGTCAGACCCCTCACCAGGTGTCAGGATTTGATGAAGCTCTGGTTCTTCTGCTTCGTGGCAGGAAGAATTTGGCATGAAGCGAAGCCCCAGGTAAAGAGTGAGTTTAGGAGCATAAGACCCTGGGGGGAGATACGCGTAAGCTGGCCAGGGAGCAGAGCAGCCCCAAGAACCAAGAGAGCTACATTTCTAGAATCCAAGGCCCAGTGGGGAGGGGAGAAGACTGCCTTCTTCCTCATTGGAGGGTGGATATCAAGGCTTCCATCTCCAGCTCCTCATTGTGCCCTATATGGATGGTGTGCCCTGGGCTGTCACAGTGCTTGTTCAAATCGGTGTGTATTCCCAGGAGTTTGGTCGTATATCAACTGGGGTAATTCATCTCAGGTTTCCATCTCCTGTCCTCTTTTACCTAGGCGTGTCCCCTCTCCCCTGTGTTTCTGTCTGGGTGAGGTGCAGAAATGCTCCTTGTCCAGGACTCTTCTCTCCTTGACCTCATGCAGCAGGACTCGATCTCCACATCTGTTGTCTTGTGCTTGAAGTCTTGGGGGTTGTGTCTTGAGCGTGTCTGGCACTTCGATGCATCTGGTCTTCCTTCAAGTCGGGTAAGTCATGGCTGGGTTCCTTTTCTTGAGTGATCATCAGCTTTAGACCATTTCGAAGACCCCTTGAAAGCTTGTCTTTAACCCATCCCCCGTGGGCGGTTTCTGCTCTTTAAGGATCCTCCTCTGTCCTTCCCTTTAGGATGATTATTTGTGTGTTCATGGCCTGTCATATGGCTCTTTGCTTTTTTGTGTGTAGCACATGTTCCAGAGCTGTGCATGTGTCTTTTGATGTGTAGAGGGCGAGTCGGCCTATCTTCTGGGACAGGTGAATGCTATATAGGTCGGGGTGCCGTATTGGTATGCTTCTGGATTCTGCATGCTGGAAGAGTGCATGCCCTTGGATGGAGCCTTGGGGAGTGTGGGTTTATGGATATGCCGAGAGTGTGTTATATGCGTGTTTGGAGGAAAGGACGTAGGGTGCTAGGTTTGCACTTGTGTCGTGTACTGAGTAATTGCGGGTCTGCTTGGGTGTTTTGGAGAGTTGTGTGTATAATGCGTTTGAGTGTGTATTCCAGGGGCATGGGCATTTGGAGGCATATTCGCTGGGGCTATGCCCTTGTAGTTTTCAGGAGGGACATGTTAGGCTTATATATGTGGGGACGTGGGGAAGTGTGTGTCTGCTGGAGAGATGAGGTTCTGTGTTTCTACAGGGGCGTGGGAGACGTGCATTTCTTGGTGTGAGAAATATGTGCTGTGGTTATGTGTTACGAGTTTGCAGATGGATGAGCTGGGTCCTAGGATCATTGGATATGTGGAAGTCATTTCCTATGTGGTTTGCTGGCGATAGGTCCATGTGTCCTACGTGTGTATACTCGTTTGTGTGTCTATCACCAGGTGCATGAATGACCAGGTTGTGTTCCTATGGTATGGAGGTGTTGGGAGTGTGCCACGTTGCTTCTTGGCAGAATGCCGAGGTGTTTCTACAGGTCCTAGGTACGAAGAGATGGTGTGTCCACATTGAGGGTGAGGGCTGAAATACATATGCAGTTGACACCCACACAGGTGCAGTGTCCTGGCAGGGCGGTTGTCTTCTGGAGAGGTGGCACCATGTGTAGTGTTTGGGGCATCTGTATGTTCAAGGGTTGGGAATATTTGTCTGTGTGTGTCCATAGGTGTTTGAGACGTGTACATGTGTATTAGTACGTGTAGGCGGATTGTGGCTGTGTGTGTATTTGAGGTCCTGGGGCTTCTGTAGTATGTATTTGGAGGGATGTCAGAGGTAGGTGTGTGTGTTTGGAAACAAAGAAATCTCATAGGCGATGTGTGTGTGTTCTGGAATCCTGGCCTAGAAGTACTGTAGGGCTGTGGCCTTGCCTATGGGCTGTGCGTGAGACGACTGTGTAGGAGCTGGTGGTAGTGAGCCTGTATACGAGGTAGTCATTGTGTACCACTGGTCGGTGTTTGTGTTCAGGCCCCTGTTGGGTATGTGCATGTGAAGACCTCAGGTGGTATAGTTTTGTTTGTGGGGAAGTGGGTGGAGTGGGGGGTTGGCCTTTTCTTGTCTTTTCAGGGCAGACCCATGGCATTGGGAAATGCCCTGGCTATGGTGGAATTGGCGCTGCAGCTGCAGCTGCCAGCCACGGCCACAGCAAGGCCAGTTCCGAGCTGCATCTGGGACCTGCTCCATATCTGAAGGCAATCCTGGATCCAGGGATTGCACCTGCCTTCTCTCCTATACGGGTCAGGTTCATTCCAGTGTAGCCCCGACGGGAATGCCTGCTGGAAGTTTTTTCCTCACAACGTCATTTTCAGTTCTTGGCATCAGCCCAGTCATCTTTTCTAGGTCATCGGAGTTTAGTCTTGGCAGATTGTACTTTGCTAGGAAGGTGTCCATTTCGTCTAGGAAGTCTGTTTTCTTGGCATAGAGTTGCTTTTAGTAGTCTCTTCTGATCCTCTGTATTCTGGGATGTCCATTGGAAGCTGGCGTGCATTTTGATGGTTATTGATTTGAGTCCACTCTTTTTTCCCTGATGAGTCTGGCTAAGGGTTTATCCATATGGTGGATGTATTCAAAGAAGCAGTTGTAGCTGCATTGATCTTTCCGATGGTTTTCTTCGCTGCTCTTTCCTTTCTGCTCTGATCATTAGGATGTCTTTCCTTGTGTTTGTCTTTCTCTGGTTGCTTTGGGCGTAAGGCCAGGTTGTTTGTTGGTGGTTTTCCTTGTTGGCTGAGGTAGGCTTGTATTGCTGGAAAGGTCCCTCTTCGATCTGCCTTTGCTGCATCCCATAGGCTTTGGATTGTTATGTCTTTGGTGTCACTTGCTTCTTGGGATCTTCAGATTTCCTCTTTGGTTTCTCCAGCACTCCCTTGGTTGTTGAGTAGCATGTTGTCGAGTTTCCGTGCGTTGGTGTTTGTTGCCATTGTTTTCTTGGTGGTTGATTTCGAGCCTCATAGCGTTGGGTTCATACAAGCTGTGGGATAGGATTTCAATTTCCTTCCATGTACAGTGGCTTGCTTGGTGACGCAGCATGTGATCGGTCCTAGGGAATGTCGGGTGTGCCCTTGAGAGGAGTGTGTATCCTGCTTCATTGGGATGGAAAGCGCTCTACATATGGAGGAAGTGCCCTGTGGTCCAATGCATTATTGAAGGCCTGGGTTCCCTTGTTGATTTTATGTCTGGAGGACCCGTGCGTTGATGGGAGTCGGGTGTGAAGGCCCCCTGCTCTGACTGTGTTAGTGTCCATTTCTCCTTTTACGGTTGTAGCAGTTGCCTTCTACATTGCGGGGATCCTGTATTGGGTGCATATAGGTTTCCAATTCCCATCTCCTCTCCTTGGATTGATCCTTGACCGTTACGTAATGACCTTCTTTGTGTCTTATTAATATGCTTTATTTGAAGGTCTCTTTTGTCTGATGGGGGTGTTTCTACTCCGTCTCTCTTTTAATTCCCACGCACGAGGAATATTTTCTTGCATCCTCTCACTTTCAATTTGTATATGTCCCTCAAACTGAAGGGGGTCTCTTGAAGACAGCAGGTCTACCTATCTGTCTATCCCTCTACCTATCTGGATCGAGATCGAGATGGAGATCGAGATGGAGAACGAGACGGAGCTCTCGATCTAGACCCAGAGAGAAGGAGATGCGTCTTCTTTTTGTATGCATGCAGCCAGTCGATGTCTTTCGGTTGGGGCATTTTGTGCATTTCCATTGAAGGTGCTTCTTGATCTGTATGTTCTTATGGCCATGTTATTAGCTGTGTCAGATTGGGTTTTGTTGGTCTTTTCCCGTCCTCCCTTGTTCTCTGCTCTTGTGGTTTGATGACTGCCTCTAGTGGGGTGTTTGTTGGGTGTTTTTTGATTGTTATTTCCCCGAGACAATTTTTTCCACTGTCCAGCATTGTGACCCAGTTCCCCATACATGTATAATTCGTCTTTGTGCCATTATCATGCTCCATCATAAGTGATTCGACCTCGTCCTCAGTGCTACACAGCAGGATCTCCTTGCTAATCCCTTCCAAAAGCAGTCGTTTGCATCCAATAACCCCAAGCTCCCCATCCATCCCACTCCCTCCCCTCGCTCTAGGCAACCACAAGTCTATTCTCCAAGTGCATGAGTTCCTTTAGGTGGAAAGGTTCCTTTGGGCTGTATATGAGACTCCTCATATGAGTGATGTCGTATGGTAGTCGTCCTTCTCTTTCGGACTTCCTTCACTCAGGATGAGAGGGTCTCGTTCCATCCATGTTGCTACAGATGGCATTAGGGTGCTCTGTTTTATGGCGCAGGAGTATTCCATTGTGTGTATATACCGCGTCCTCTTTGGCTCTTAATTGTTATTTCCCCGATACAATCTTGTTTTCTACTGTACAACGTGGTGACCCAGTTACACATACCTGTAGGCATTCTATGTTCTCACATTATCATGCTCCGTCAAACGTGACTAGACATTGTACCCAGCGCTACACAGCAGGATCTCATTGCTAATCCATTCCCAAGGCAATAGTGGGCAGGCATTAACCCCAAGCTCCCCATCCACCCCACTCCCTCCCCCTTGGCCACCACAAGTCTATTCTGCAAGTCCATGAGTTGCTTTTCTGTGGAAAGGTTCATTTGTGCCGTATATTAGATTCCAGATATAAGTGTGTGGTATCCTCTTCTGGAATGGATCCCTTAACCGTGAACTAGTGTCCTTCTTTGCCTTTCTCGATGGCCTTCGTTTTAAAGGCGATTTTGTTGGATATGAGCAGCGCTACTCCTGATCTCCTGTCTTGTCCATTGGCATGAAATATCTTTTCACATCCCCTCCCTTTCAATCTATACGTGTCCTTTGCCCTCGGGTGAGCTTGTCTAGGCAGCAGATTGAAGGTTTTTGCTTTGGTACCCAATCTGGCACTCTGTGTCTTTTGATGGCAGCATTCGGTCCCGGAACAATTCAGGTGGTCATTGATAGATGTTTCTTGATTGCCATTTGAAGCCTTGTTTTCCCGTTGAGTCTATGTTTCTCTTTTCTTCTTTCTTTTCCTTTGAGTGGATGGGTTCCGTTGATTCTCTGCTGGAGTCCTTTCCTTTTCCGATTTTTGAATGTAGTGTTGGCTTTTGGTTTGGGGTTGCCCTGTTTTGTTATTATGTTAACCCCTTCGTTTGTCTGCTCACTTTAGCCTGACCGTTACATAGGACCAAACGCGTCATTGAAACAAGACAAAGGATCTACATTTTCTTCCATTCCTCGCCCTCATTGTATGATTTGATGTAGTTTATTTCATTTTATGTTTTTGACATCTTCATGGTTAGATCTGTATGCTGGCTTCTCTAAGTCACTGCTTTCCAATGGTTTTTTTCTTTTTTCTTTTTTTGAATTGGAGAAGCCTTAGAGTATTTCTTTCAGAATGGGTTTTGTATTGCAGTACTCTTTCAGTGTTGGTTTGTTGGAGAAATTCTTGATTTCCCCTTCGATTTGAAATGATAGTCTTGCTGGATAGGGTATTTGGAGGAGGCAGATTATTTGTTCTTTCTTTCAGTGCTTTCAATGGGTCTCGCCACCCCCTTCTGGCCTGGAGTGTTTCTGTAGAGAAAACTGCTGATAACCTTATTGGGGTTCCCTCATCATGAATGCCTTGCTTTTCTCTTGCTGCCTTTGGCCTCCTCCCTTTCTGTTTACCTTTGGCCATATTGATCAGAATAGGTCTTGCTGCGTGCCTGTTTGGGTTCAACTTGTTTGGGGCTCTCTGTCCTTCCCGTATCTTGCTATCACTCTCCTGTAGTTGTTGCTTTAAAACCTCGATTGCAGGACTCCCTGTTGTGGTGCCCTGGAAACTGGCCATGGCCCCTGCCCCTCTCCCCCAGCCACAAGGACCAGACCCTCCCTTTGGCTGATGACATGAGGAGATTTCCCACCAGATGGCCCGGCCCTGAGCGCACTAACTCTAGGAATTCCCAGCCGCTCTGTTTCTAAGCCCCACTGACCCCCTGAGCAAGACCGGCTGCCTCCACCAGGCCTGGGTATGGGCATCTTCTGAAAAGGCTCAACCAAGACCTTGAGAGAACACCAGATGTCTAAAGGAATGAGAAAGGAAGAGGGTCCCGGTTAGGGGTGTGCTGGTGCAGCCCAGGGCCTTGCCAGAGCTGAGGTCTGCAGGGGCTTGAGCTGGCCAGGCTCCACTCCCACACCAGCTCTCTTGGGCCCTGTTGGTACATATGTCCCTTCTCGGCCTTGGACAGTGCCTTCTTCTGGACCTCCAGGGGTTCTCCAGGCACAGAGGCCCATCTGCTGATAGATTGAAACCTGTGATTGTCCTGAGGGTCAGTCAGGAGCTTCCTACATCAGGATGCCGGTGCCTGCCTGCATGGCTTACACAGGCTCATCAGCCATGGGATGCCAGGGTTTGGAACTTCCCAGAAGTACAACTGAGTGACCGTGCATGGCAGAGACTCCTCTGACCTAGCTCTGTTGCTTGCAGCCTAAGTCCCCTGTCCTCCGGAGGGTGGTCCCAGGGGGGTGCCCTCATCTGTGACCTCCCTTTTTCAGGGTGTCTCGTGGGGATGGCCCGCTGGGGCTTAGACGGCTGACACGCCCCCTACCCCAGCATCTTCACCAATATCACCTGCTTCTCCCATGGGACCGATGAGATCCAGAAGCACATGCCTCTCCCTGAGCCCACGGTCCCTCCTCCTCACACCCAGGTCCCATCGCAGTCTCTGCAGGCTGCTGGCTCTCCTGGGCCTGGCACAGGCTTTGTGCCCCCAGAGACTGGCCCCTGCTGCTGTTCATGCTCGAGGTCCTGCAGCAGGCCTGGTGCAGACCCCCCGAGCTCCTGTGCTCCTGTCTCTGCCTCAGACTCCAGTCTCCATTTGGCAAACAGCCACCCCTCCCCCACCAGCTCCATCAGCTTTCCAGGGCCCCATCTTGGCCTTCCTGTGCCACAGTGGCCACCCCACAAACCAAGCCTGCAATCTCCAATAACCAAAGGAAA
>ERZ794964.82-NODE-82-length-9175-cov-5.003728_pt1 | contig 9175 bp, 7 predicted proteins | sample MGYA00375741_ERZ794964 | MGnify/ENA primary metagenome ERZ794964 (study PRJEB30138, sample SAMN05968712) | food fermentation metagenome | isolation source: fermented_meat | host: spontaneous_fermented_meat_time_40_first_replicate;sponta... | place: Italy | collected... | reverse complement strand
AGATTGTTATTGAGCGATTTTCTGAAAAAATTCAGTATTGGATACCCTTTAATGAGCAAAATTGTATGACTTTTGAAGAGGGATTTCAAAACTCTGGTTATCTATCTGGATCAAAAAGTATCCAAGATTTATACAAAATTTCTGCCAATTCATTAATTGCTTATGCTAAGATTGCTGATTTTGTCCATAGTTTTCCTAATATGAAAGTTGGCGGTATGGTTGCTTACCAAGAAATGTACCCTGCTTCTCAATCGCCAGAGGATGTGATGTACACGCGTAAAGCAATGGAGTTTGTTAATGAAGATTTTTTAAGTTTCTTTGCTACTGGCCAACGTTCTCCGGAAGTAATCAATTACATGAAACGCAATAATTTGTCATCACTTAATGATGATATCAACCAATGTTTGTTAGATTATCCTAATATGATTAGTGATTTTCTAGCTTTTAGTTATTATTACAGCTTAGTTATTGACAGTCAGTTAATTATTGACAAAACTGAACCAAATCATTTTATGACACAAGGAAAGATTACGAATCATCATTTAGAAACATCAGATTTTGGTTGGCAGATTGATGCCGTTGGTTTTAGAAACACGATTACAAAAATGCATAATCGATTTATGTTGCCAGTGTTTCCTGCCGAAAACGGGATCGGCGCTTTTGAGACATGGCATGGTACCGGCAGAATAGAAGATGACTACCGCATTGCATATCATAAGGACCATATTAATGAAATGATGAAGGCGATACAAATAGATGGTGCTAATGTTATGGGCTACTTAGGTTGGGGGTTAATAGATATCCCTAGTTCCAAAGGGAATGTTGAAAAAAGATATGGATTTGTGTATGTTAATCGTAGTAATCATGACATTAAAGATCTGAAAAGAATTCCCAAAAAAAGCTACTTTTGGTTTAAAGAATTTATACAAGAAAAAAACACAGTATTGAGAAAGGCGTACTGAAATGACAAATAAAAGTCTTTGGCAAAAATTCATAGATAGATTTACACGTATTTCTATAAAAATAGGCAATCAAATACACTTGAGATCTCTAAGGGATGCTTTTGCAATGATTATGCCACTATTTATTCTTGCAGGTTTGGGTGTATTAATTAATAATGTTTTCTTCCCACTCTTCTTAAAAGGCACTTCGCTGGCAAATTTTCAAACATTTGGTAATCTGATTGTTAACGGAACCTTAAACATTGCAGGTTTGATCATTGCCCCAGTAGTTGGTTATTGTTTGGCACGAAATCGTAACTATAAAAATGCGCTTGGCGCAGCCATCGTGTCCTTAGCAGGATTGATTGTGGTAATGCCTGTAACACTGCAAGCATTACCAATCAATGGTAAGAAAGCCGTCGATATTTCTGGTTTTTTATCTTATAGTAATATTGGTGTTACTGGCATGTTCGCCGGCATTATTATTGGATTAATTGCTGCTGAATTATTTATTAAATTATCTAAAATTGAAAAAATAAAAATTAACTTAGGGGAAAATGTGCCACCAGCCGTTAGTGAATCATTTTTAACCTTAATTCCTACCATAGCTGTCATCTCCCTTTTGGCTATCATTTCTGCAATATTGTTTGTTGGATTCCACACTGATTTAATTAAACTAATTACTACGCTGATCCAAGAACCATTGCGTCGCGTAAATACTAGTTTACCGGGATTTTTATTAATATATTCAGTGGGAAATCTCCTGTTTGGATTTGGTATTCATCAAGCGGTTATTAACGGTACTTTGTTAGATCCTGTATTGCTTATTAATACAAATAAAAATATGCAAGCTTTTGCTGCTGGAGATCATGTACCTTATATTATTACCAGTGTTTTTCGAGACACGTTTGGTATGATGGGAGGGACAGGTAGTACCATTTGTTTGCTAGTCGCAACGTTTTTATTCTCTAGAGTAAAGGCTAGTCGTGAGGTGACAAAACTGTCAATTGTTCCCGGAATTTTTAACATTAATGAACCCGTCATCTATGGCTATCCTATTGTATTCAATATTCCGCTACTTATACCATTTGTATTAACGCCAATCATATCATTGCTAATTGCTTACTATGCGACCGTGTTGGGGTTAATGAACAAGACAGTTGTGTTAGTACCTTGGACCACACCACCATTGATTAATGGCTTCCTAGCAACTGGCGGTGATTGGCGAGCGGTTGTTGTGCAATTATTAAGTTTCATTATTGGTGTGCTGTTCTACATACCATTTATGAAAATCAGTGAACAGGTTTTGTTAAAACAGAATCAAGCATAAAAAAGGAGAATACTTCTGATGTCTACAAAAAATATTATGTTATGTTGTGTGGCAGGAATGAGCACTAGTTTACTAGTGAATAAAATGAAGAAAGCAGCGACTGAATTAGAAAAAGATGTCGTTATATTTGCCACATCAGTTTCTGGGTTTGATCAAGAATTGGCTAGTCGAGAGGTTGACTGTGTCATGTTAGGACCCCAAGTCAGCTATATGGAAAAAGATTTTAAAGAAAAACTCAAGGACAAAAATATTCCACTAAGTGTGATTAATATGCAGGACTACGGCATGATGAATGGCGAAAAGGTTTTATTGCAGGCATATGAATTGATGGGAGGGGAGTAATATGGATGACCAGTATCTCAACGTCATCATGGGTATCATCATGAATGCTGGCAATGCAAAGGGATTAGCGCATGAAGCTCTTGAAGCTGCAAAACAAAACGATTTTGAAAAAGCGAATCAACTGATGACAGAATCTAACCAATCATTGGCAGAGGCTCATAATGTTCAAAGCGAGATGTTAACAAAAGAAGCACAAGGTGAGCATACCGAGATGAATTTATATATGGTTCATGCACAAGATCATTTAATGACGGCTATAACCTATCAAGATCTGGTAAAAGAATTAATAACATTATACAAAAAGAATGCACAATAGAACTACGCTAACTAGTTGTACCATGACATTTTATTTTGTCAGGTGAGGTAGTGTGTTATTAAAAGAACTGACCAATCAACTCGATCAACGATAATCTATCTGAAAGCAAATTCATGTAACTTTATTCAATGCGGTTTATACTATAGATAATGTGGATGTTAAACAATTAGTGGTTTAACGCTGATCCTTAGAATGCCATTAGGAGGTTAGTGAATGACAAATCAATATGATTATGATGTTTTGTATCTTGGTAGTGGACACGGCACATTTGATGGTGCGATTCCGTTAGCGCAATCAGGTGTTAAAGTTGGTGTCATTGAAGCTGATATGATTGGTGGTACGTGCCCTAATTATGGTTGTAACGCTAAAATAACGCTTGATGCACCGGTAGTGTTAACGCGAGCAGCAGAACGATTGTCTGGCATTGTTCAGGGCAACCTGAACATTGATTGGGCGCAAAATGAGGCGCATAAAGAAACTGTTATTAATGGCTTACCAGATATGATTGGTGGTTTGCTAACTGATTCTGGAATCGATGTGATTCACGGCCGTGGTGTGTTTGAAGATAATCACACGATTGTTGTTGCTGGTAAATCAGTCACTGCTGATAAAATTGTCATTTCAACTGGTTTAAGGCCTCATCGTCTTGATATTTCTGGTTCTGAACTAGCGCATGATAGTCGTGAGTTTATGTCGTTAAAGACTCTGCCACAGAAAATAGCCATTATTGGATCGGGCTATATTAGCATGGAATTTGCGACAATTGCAAATGCAGCTGGCGCTGACATTACTGTGCTTATGCATGGCGAACGTGCCTTGCGACAGTTTCATGCTCCCTACGTTGACAAAGTTGTCACTGATTTAAAGCAACGTGGTGTAACATTTATTTCAAATGCGGCCGTTACTGCATTTGAACAAAATGGTGATCAAATTCAGGTGATATATGGTGACAACAAGTCTTTGTCAGTTGATTGGGTATTAGATGCTTCGGGTCGTGTACCAAATGTGGATAACATTGGTTTAGAAACACTTGGGTTGACCCACACTAAGTCAGGTATTCCTGTAAATGACTATTTGCAAACAAATATTGATAATATTTATGCATCGGGTGATGTGATTGATAAAACACAACCTAAATTGACACCAACAGCCATTTTTGAATCAACGTATCTTTTCAAACAATTTTCTGGTCAAACAAAGGCACCAATTCATTATCCTGTTGTGCCATCAGTTGTCTTTACGTCACCAAGAATTGCGCAAGCAGGTATGTTGGTACAAGATGCTGAACAAGGAGATTATGTGGTACAACAAACTGATCTCACAACAGATTGGTATCGCCAAGTCGACAACGAAACACTTGCTGATAATACATTGATTTTTGATCAACAACACAATTTAGTTGGTGTTACTGAAGTCAGTGAGCAGGCTGAAAACGTGATTAATACGTTATTACCAGCTATTGAATTTAAATTTGGACCGGATGAAATTGGCAGATTAATTCATTTATTTCCTTCGATTGGTATGGCAACATGGGGACAATTATAAAAATAGAGTAGTTATATCATTTTTGAACAGCGGGAGCTGTTTTTTTATGATGTAATTTTCAAAAAAACTTGACATCTTTATTAATGTTGTTTATATTAACTATATTAATATAAACGAGGAATTGAAAGATGAAAACAAAGTTTTTAACAGTTCTATTTGTACTTGGTTTATTCATATGCATGTTGGACACGACGATTATGAATGTCAGTTTACCTACTATTAGTAACGCTTTGCATGTTGGATTGGACGACATGTCGTGGGCATTAAATGTTTATCTCATTTTGTTTGCAGCGTTGACGATACCATTGACACGTTTGGCAGAAGTATACGGTATCCAAAAAGGATTTTTACTGGGCGTCATTTTGTTTGGGGTGGGATCGATAGTGTCGGCCGCCGCGCCAGCTCTTAATATCTTATTAATTGGCAGAGCAATTCAAAGTATTGGGGCAGCAATAATATTTCCGTTAGCTATGACACTGGCTATTGGCTTAGTGAATGATGACCATCGAACGGGGATGATAGGAATCTTAGGGATTACACAAGGAATTGCTGGCGCACTTGGACCGACCATTGGCGGTATTGTGACACAATTTTTTGGTTGGCGTTGGATTTTTTTAATCAATGTGCCATTAGTTATTATTATGCTTGTATTGGGCATGACCTATCTCACACTGAAACATGAAGTGCAACATAAACAACGTTTAGACGTTTGGGGCGCAATACTCAGTATTATTTTTTTGTCCAGCTTATCGATTGGTCTCATTCAAGGGCGAGTCTGGGCATGGCATGCTTGGTTAACTATCACATGTTTTGTTTTGAGTAGCATGAGCTTTATATTATTTTTAATTGTAGAACAACGCAGTGTTAATCCAATGGTACCACTGCAATTATTCAAGAATCGCGTATTTTCAATTTCGGCTATCATTATTATTTTAAGCAATTTATTTTTAGTAGCCACGACGGTAATTTTACCAACTTATTTCACAAGTATTGCTGGGTTTGATGCACTACATGCATCTTTATTAGTCGCACCAATAGCGTTGGCTATTTTTATATTTTCACCAATTTCGGGATTTGCCCAAGCCATTATTCAACCAAAATGGTTGCTCACTTTGGGATTTTTAATCATGACTTGCGGTTATCTGTGGCTGGCAAACGGTGCGCTAGTTAATCAAACACAAACCATTCTATCTGGCACAATGGTGGGCATGGGCTATGGCTTAATAGCTGGACCAATATTAGTGATAGCCGCCGGTAGCTTGCATGGTAAATTATTAACGGCTTCACAAAGTGTCACAAGTGTTTTACGTCAAGTTGGTGCTATGCTAGCGGTTGCTATATTTATAACGAGTTTGTATGGCAATTTGGCGCTATCAAAAAAACAGTCACAATCTTATGCAGAAAGCAGTGTCAACAAATTGGCAATACCGAGTGAACAAAAAACAACTATGATCGGCAAAATAGCACATAAATCACATGATGATCACTTTATTCAAACAGATACTACTGCGTTACCACGAGAGATATCGGATAGTATTAAGGACATTGAAATACACACTACTGTACTGTTACGGTCATCTTTTGAGAAGCTTTATGCGATTTCTGTGCCGTTTTTATTAATGTGTGCGGTGTTAAGTTTATTTTTGAAAGAAAAACAACCGTTATAAATGTCGTGTATAATATTTAATAACGAACAGAAGGCAGGTAAAATTATGTCAATGAAGGGCAGAGAAGTCATTTTAGGCATTTTGCAGGGGGGACCACATACTGGTTATGAAATTAATGATATTTTACAGACACGATTAAGTCATTTTTTTGATGCGACTTTTGGCATGATTTATCCGACTTTAAAAAAGTTAGAAGCCGAAAAATTAGTGACTAAACAACAAATATCACAAACTGATCGACCAAATAAGAACATTTATACGATTACAAAAGCAGGGCAAGCAGCATTTTCAAAAGCCATTAGCGAACCGACTTCGGATGAAATTCTCAAATCTGATTTTTTGATGCATCTTTATTTTAGCCAAGATTTACCAACAGAACAGGTGGCTTTATTTTTTAAAGAAGAGATTTCACGTAAAGAAGCTAAATTGGCAACACTGCAAGCACAATTGGCAACGTGGTTAGAAAATAGCATGACAGATCGACAGCAGATAACGTTTGATTATGGTATTGCATATTATACAGCAACACTAGAAGTTTTAAAGAAAGCAGCAAAATCAATAGCCAGCTAATAGAATGTGAACCTGCTACAATAATCTTGTAAGAGTACATCGTTAGCAAGGAGATATTATGACAAATAAAAGCTTATATCATACTGAAATTGAAAATACAGCTGGCTTAGTTGGTCGCGTCAAAACGATTATAACTAAGGATCTTAGTGTTCAGACTAGTGGCCCCTTGAGTGATGAACCCGGTACTAATCCGGAACAACTATTAGGGGCGGCGTTAGCCACTTGCTTGAACGCAACAATTGAGGCGGAAGAAAAGCGGAGACAACTAGAACATAAGAGTGTTGTTCGTGTCGGTGTAGACATGGCACGTGATACACAAGGATTTCAGTTTTTTTGTTACAGCACAAGTAAAATTACCACATGTTAGTCGTCAAGAGGCGGAAGACATGTTGGCAATTGTCGCGCAGCGTTGTCCTGTATCTAAATTGTTATCTGGCAGTTCGAATGTTCAGATTGTGTTGGTTGATGATTTTAATTTTATGTCATAAACTGATCAAAGCTTAGATTAGCAGAGAATATGACGTGAAAATTTCTAACTGTAGTGATAGGTAACTAGCAAGTGTTTCATAGGCGTAAAATTCATTGATGAATAAAAAATAATGACACATGTCGAAATATAATTAAAAACAAGGGAACCTAAACCTAAAGCGTTGTTTGAGGTGCCCTTGTTTTAATTTGCTTAGTAATTATAATAAATGTTATTCCAACTATACATACCATACGTGTGCGCTGAACATATTAAAAAATTGTGCTGTCATTCACAAAATGATAAAATGTATATTTAAAATTGCAATTAATGTCATAAAAGTGCCCAAAGTCTTTTAAAATCGACTTTTTTAAAACCAAAGTGGTATAGTGTAAATATACTATGTTTTGAAAGTTATTCAAAACATAAATTTTTATGGGGGTTTATTATGACAACTGTTCAAGAATTGACAGAAATTGTTGGTAACAATCACATCATCACTTCAGCTTCAAAATCATTGCGCTATCGAAGTGGATACCGTAGTGGGCAAGGTGATGCGTTGGCGGTTGTACTGCCTGGTAATATGATGGAGTTATGGCAAGTATTGAAAGTACTACATGCCCATAATACAATTATTATTATGCAAGCATCTAATACCAGCTTAACTGAAGGATCAATTCCGGCACCAGGCTACGATCGTGAATGCGTTGTGGTTAATGGGACACGAATTAAAGGTGTGCAATTGATTAACCATGGTGAAGAAGCACTTGCTTTTCCAGGTACAACGCTATTTAAACTCGAAAACGCATTAAAAGCGATTAATCGAGAACCACATTCAGTTATTGGGTCATCCAATTTAGGGGCATCTGTCATTGGTGGTATCAATAATAATTCTGGTGGTGCATTGATTCAACGTGGGCCAGCGTATACAGAATTATCATTGTATGCTCAAATTGACGCAAATGACGAATTGCATCTCGTGAATCATTTAGGCATTGACTTAGGAGAGACGCCTGAGGAAATGATTAATAATCTCGAAAATCGTAATTTTGATATTGATAAAGTTAAAAAAGACGAAAAGCGTGTGGGACACAATCGCGACTATGAAGCCCGTGTACGCAATATTGGATCACATACACCAACGCGTTATAATGCTGATCCTAACGAATTATATGAAGTTTCCGGTGCCTCTGGTAAATTAGCAGCTTTTGCTGTTCGCTTGGATACATTTCCTAAAGAAGGGGCTTCACAGGTGTTTTACATTGGCACGAATGAGCCTGCAGTGTTGGAAAAATTGCGGCGCCATATTTTATCTGAATTTAAGAATTTACCTGTATCTGGGGAATATATGCATAAAGAAGCATATGATTTAGCTAAAAAATATGGCAAAGATTCACTGCTTGTGATTGATACAATAGGGACGAATATGTTGCCGTATTTGTTTAGTTTGAAGTCAACAGCTGAACGTATATTAGGTCATATTCCGACCTTTAAACCCTACTTTCCTGATCGTTTATTGCAACATGTAGGTCAAGTATTTCCAAATCAGTTGCCAAAAAGAATTGAAGCCTATAGCGACAAGTATGAACACTATTTGCAATTAAAAATGGTTGGTGATGGCATTGATGAAGCACGTCAATATTTGAAAGAATTTTTCAAAACTGAGTCAGGGGACTATTTGGAATGCACGCCTTCGGAGGCAGATCGAGCTGCAACGCATCGTTATGTCACAGCTGGTGTCGCTATTAGATATCAAGAAGTCTTCCAAAATAAAAAATTGGATATTTTACCATTAGATATTGCTTTACCTCGTAATGAGTTTGATTGGTTTGAACATTTGCCAAAGGAAATTGAAGATAAAATTGAACATAAGTTGTATTATGGCCATTTTCTAGATCATGTGATGCATCAGGATTACATTTTAAAGCCAGGTGTTGATCCACATGAATTGAAATTAGAAATGTTGAAATTGCTTGATAAGCGTGGGGCTATTTATCC
>ERZ794964.77-NODE-77-length-9446-cov-3.293366_pt1 | contig 9446 bp, 9 predicted proteins | sample MGYA00375741_ERZ794964 | MGnify/ENA primary metagenome ERZ794964 (study PRJEB30138, sample SAMN05968712) | food fermentation metagenome | isolation source: fermented_meat | host: spontaneous_fermented_meat_time_40_first_replicate;sponta... | place: Italy | collected... | reverse complement strand
GTTTTATCGTTAATGAAATGATTGAAAATGCGCGTGTGATTGCTAAAATGCATGGTAATCAAGAGATTTTAGACAAAGTTAGTCAACGTAAAAAGGGGAAAAAATGACAACGTTAAAAATAGTTAATTTACATGTTTCAGTAGAAGGTAAGGAAATTTTAAAGGGATTGAATTTAACAGTTAGGACAGGTGAATTTCATGCTATTATGGGTCCAAACGGTACTGGAAAATCAACCTTATCACAAACAATTATGGGACATCCGGCTTATGAAGTGACATCAGGACATATTTATATGGATGATCAAGACTTAGCTGAATTAAGTGTTGATGCACGTGCACGCGCTGGTTTGTTTCTGGCCATGCAATATCCTTCTGAAATTCAAGGCGTGACAAATGCTGAATTTATGCGAGCGGCTATCAATGCACGTCGTCCTGAAGATGATCCAATTAATGTGATGGATTTTATTAATAAGCTAGATGAAAAACGTGAGTTTCTTTCGATGTCTGAAGAAATGGCTGAACGTTATCTCAACGAGGGCTTTTCTGGTGGTGAAAAAAAGCGTAATGAAGTCTTACAAATGATGATGATTGAACCTAAAATTGCGATTTTAGATGAAATTGATTCAGGATTAGATATTGATGCATTGAAAGTTGTGTCTCGAGGGGTTAATGAGATGCGTTCAGATGATTTTGGTACATTGATGATTACACATTATCAACGATTATTGACTTATATTGTGCCGGATTTTGTTCATGTGATGATGGATGGTCGTATTGTGAAAACAGGTGGTGCAGAGTTAGCACAAAAATTAGAGTCAGAAGGATATGCTGGTCTCCGTAATGAATTAGGTATAGATGCGCATTTGACGGATGAAGATGCTAACTCATATTTTGTGGAGGGTTAATATGAATAAGACGGTAGAATTAGATATGCCGATTTTTCCTAAGGTACGTTATTCGGGTTGGCATTTAGATGAAATTGAACCATCTTTAGCTGAAGTAAAGGAACGCCACTATATTAATGATCAGGCATTTGGTATCGAAGTGAACGGTCAAGCAACAGCTTACCAACACGTACCAGATGCTTTAACAGCACAAGGTGTGCGTGTTATGAGTATGTTAAAAGCGCAAGCACTTTGCCCAGAATTATTATCGCAATATGTTGGTCAAGTGATTCCAGCGACAACTGATCGTTTAGTAGCACAAAATTTTCATTATTTTAATACCGGAATTTTTGTTTATATTCCAGATGATACACAAGTAGATGATGTTTTGCAGCTAGCTCTTAATCATGTGGCAACTCAAGGTCAAGACATGATGGCTCGTATTGTAATATATGTCGGTCGCCGTGTGAAATTATCAATTTTTCAACAAATGCATACGCTGGGTGAAGTAAAATCCAAAGCTTCGGTGGTTATTGAAATCATTGCAGCAACAAGTGCACAGGTAACCTATGCTAACGTTGATGCCTTTTCTGATGTGACAACAGCCTATATCAATCGGCAGGCGCTAGTTACTGAACATGCTACAGTTAACTGGGAAAATGCATCATTTAATGATGGCAATGTTATCACGCAATTGGAAAGTCATTTACGTGCCGAAGGTGCCACATCGCATGCAGAGGTGATTGCATTATCCTCTAAAAAACAGGTGCAAGGCATCATGACAACGGTTGAAAATAGTGGTCGCCATTCAGTGGGGCATATCTTTCAACGTGGTGTGATTTTGAATCGCTCGAAACTTGTTTTTAATGGTATAGGCAGAATTATTAAGGGTGCAAAAGGTGCTGATGCGCAGCAAGAATCACGTGTATTAATGTTATCACGACGCGCACGTGGCGACGCGAACCCCTTATTATTAATCGATGAAAATGATGTCACTGCTGGGCATGCGGCTTCTGTTGGACAAATTGATGAAAACCAAATGTATTATTTAATGAGTCGCGGTATTAGTAAAAAAATAGCCCGAAAACTTGTTATTCGTGGTTTTATGGGTGAAGTCTTGGCTAAGATGCCAACAAAATTTGCTCAACAGTTAATTATTGATGAAATTGAAAGAAAGTTACAAGATGAAAATGAAACAAGCTGATTTTCCGATATTAAATCAAACAATCAATGGTCAACGTATGATTTATTTAGACAATGCTGCGACATCGCAAAAGCCAAAACAAGTCATTGACGCAATGACACACTATTATCAAGTGGATAATGCTAATGTCCATCGCGGTATTTATGATTTATCGGAACGGGCGACAGCCGCTTATGAAGCTAGCCGTGACAAAGTACAAGCATTTATTCATGCCAAGTATCGTAAAGAAATTGTTTTTACACGTGGTACGACAGAGTCCATCAATTGGCTAGCTAGTACATATGGTGTCGCACATGTAACCGCAGATGATGACATCGTGATTTCTTATATGGAACACCATTCAAATATTGTCCCTTGGCAACAATTAGCTCAGAAAACGGGTGCTAAATTAAAATATGTTAATTTAAATTCTGATGGGACGCTTGACATGTCTGATTTGGCTCAAAAAATAACCGATCAGACTAAAATTGTGTCAATCGCGCATGCTTCAAATGTTTTAGGCGTGGTCAATCCCATTCAGGAAATTGCCAACATTGCGCATCAACATGGAGCAATCATGATTGCGGATGGTGCCCAATCTGCTCCGCATATGGTAGTTGACGTGCAAGCATTAGGTGTTGATTTTTTTGCTTTTTCAGGTCACAAAATGATGGGTCCAACCGGCATCGGTGTTTTATATGGTCGACTATCTTTACTGGAACAAATGACACCGGCACAATTTGGTGGTGAAATGATTGAACGCGTTAGTCTTACGGGAGCCACATTCAAGCCAGTACCTTGGCGATTTGAAGCTGGGACACCGAATATTGCCGGCGCTATTGGTTTAGGAGCAGCAATTGATTATTTAACGGCATATGGTATGACACAAATTGAAAATGATGAACGTCAACTTGTTGCCTATGCTTTGCCCAAATTATTGGCTATATCCGGGTTAACTGTTTATGGACCACAAGATTCTGCCTATCATACAGGTGTTATTGCCTTTAATTTAGCTGGTATTCATGCGCATGATTTGGCGACAGCATTGGATCAAGAAGGTATTGAAGTACGTGCAGGGCATCATTGTGCACAACCATTAATGACTAAGTTGAATCTTTCCGCGACAGCCCGGATAAGTGTATATAGCTACAATACAATGACTGAAATTGATCGATTAATCTCAGTGCTTGAGCAAATTAAGGAGTATTTTAGTCATGAGTTTGCATAATTTAGACAATTTATATCGTCAGTCTGTAATGGCCTACGCTAAACATCCACGCCACTATCGACCAGTAGCAACAACAGACTGCAATCAAGCCACAAAATACAATCCAACCTGTGGTGATACAATAACAATATCGGTTGAGTTATCAGGGGATTTGATAACAGATATTCATTTTTATGGTGATGGTTGTGCAATTTCGAAAGCATCTGCGTCGATGATGACTGATCTTGTCATCGGTAAAGATAAAGCCGAAATTCAACAACTAATGGATAATTTCTTAAAAATGACCATGGGCGAGCAAGTAGATACTGACACGTTAGGGGAGGCACAACTACTAGCTGGGGTGACTAAATTTCCAACGCGAATTAAATGTGCGACATTGCCTTGGCATACGTTGCAAGCGTTACTATTTTCAAAAGAGGAGGCAAAATAACTATGGCAAATAATCGTGAAGAAGCTATTGAAGAGACAAAGGCAGTTATTGGTGCTGGTAAAGCTTACGAGTTAGGTTTTCAAGATGATTACCAAGCTGTTTTTTCTACTGGTAAAGGTATAAACGAAGATATTGTTCGTCAGATTTCAGCACATAAAAATGAACCAGAATGGATGTTGGATTATCGTTTGAAAGCATATCAAACTTATTTAGATATGCCAATGCACACTTGGGGGCCTGATTTAAGTGAGATTGATTTCGATGGTATCTATTACTATAATAAACCAACTAACGAAAAGTACCGAGATTGGGATGATGTACCAACTGAATTAAAAGAAACGTTTGAGCGTTTAGGCGTACCAGAAGCTGAACGTAAGTGGTTGGCAGGGTCTTCAGCACAATATGAATCTGAAGTAGTCTATCATCGCATGAAAGAAGAATTTGCTAAAACTGGTATTATCTTTACAGATACAGATACAGCTATTCAAGAATACCCAGAGTTAATCAAGGCGTATTTTGGTTCATTAGTTAAGCCCACTAATAACAAACTAGCTGCTTTAAATGCCGCAGTATGGTCTGGTGGCACATTTATTTATGTACCCAAAGGCGTCCACGTAACAACACCCATTCAATCGTATTTTAGAATTAATACTGAGAATGAGGGGCAATTTGAGCGGACATTAATCATTGTTGATGAGGGCGCGCATGTGGATTATGTCGAGGGTTGTTCGGCGCCTATGTACTCAGGGGATGCGTTACATGCTGCTGTCGTTGAAGTTATCGTGAAAAAAGATGCCTATTGTCGTTATACGACGATTCAAAACTGGTCTAATAATGTGTATTCATTAGAAACTAAGCGAGCTGCTGCACATGAAAATGCGACAATGGAATGGGTTGATGGTAATTTTGGTTCTAAGACCACTATGAAATACCCTTCAGTTTATTTAGAAGGCGAAGGGGCACGTGGCACAATGCTGTCCATTGCTGTAGCTGGAGAAGGGGTACAATTAGACTCTGGTGCACAAATGATTCACAATGCGCCAAATACATCTTCTTCCATTGTGTCAAAATCGATTGCTCATGATGGTGGTCGGACAGATTATCGTGGGACAGTTAAATTTGGGCGTGAGTCGGACGGTTCATTTGCTCATGTGGAATGTGACACTATTTTAGTAGATGATAAATCATCGGCAGACACGATTCCTTATAACACGATTTTAAATGGTAATGTTTCAATGGAGCATGAAGCTAAAGTTTCTCGTGTGTCAGAAGAACAATTGTATTATTTAATGACTCGTGGTATTTCGGCTAACACAGCTACAGAAATGATTATCATGGGCTTTATTGAACCGTTTACAAAAGAGCTACCGATGGAATATGCTGTTGAACTTAACCGATTGATGAAATTTGAAATGGTGGGTTCAGTTGGATGAATGAAAAAAGTAAAATTGAAGCAGATATATTAGAAGTCTTATCAACAGTTATAGATCCAGAATTACAGATTGATATTGTTAATTTGGGACTGGTCAACCACGTGGCAATTAGCGAATCTGGACGTGTTGAGGTGAATATGACGCTGACGACAATGGGTTGTCCGTTGTTAAGTGTATTGGAGTCGCTAATTGATGATGCACTAAAAATTTTACCTGAAGTGACTGAAACACATGTATCCTTAACATGGCAACCGGCTTGGACATTTGATCGGATGTCTCGCTACGCCAAAGTATCACTTGGTTTGATCTGAAAATATATACATTTGGAATATTTTTAAGTTAGGCTTGCAGTTTTTGATTATCCGAAGTACTATATTGTTATTAAATAAAAGGAAGAAAATCACATGAAGAGCATGAATAACAATAATATGAATATTAATAACACAGCCCTTCTCCTCAACTTGCTTAGACAGCATCTAACAAGTTGAGCTTTTTAGCTGGTTGTTAGATGAGTAATTATCTAATGGCTAGCGCATAAAGGATGTGAGTGAATCCCGGACTAGTCATTAGTGACTGGTTCGGGATTTTTATTTTAAGGAGAAATTATGATTAATCAAGTAACTTTTTATGATACAACAATGCGTGACGGTGAACAAACAATTGGTGTGAACTTCTCAATTGATGAAAAAATTGCAATCGCACGCGCATTGGATGAATACGGCGTTGCAGCCATCGAAGCAGGTTTTCCAGCTGCTTCGGATAAAGACTTTCAAGAAGTACAAAAAATCGCTGAAGTAGTCGAACATGCACAAGTTGTTGGTTTGGCACGTATGATACGATCAGATATTGATGCTGTTATTGCTGCTACGCGATCAGCTCGTCATCCTATGGCGCATGTCTTTATTGCAACCTCACCAATACATCGTGAGTTTAAGTTGAAAATGTCAAAAGACGATATTATTAAGAAAATTACAGAAGATATTACTTATACAAAATCAAAGATTAATGACATTGTTTTTTCACCTGAAGATGCAACGCGCACTGAACCTGACTTCTTAGTTCGTTCAGTACAAGCAGCTATTGATGCTGGCGCAACAATTATTAATATTCCAGATACAGTTGGTTATGCAACACCTGATGAATATGGTGCAATTTTTGAAAATTTGAAAAATAATATTATTGGATTTGATGATATTATTTGGTCAACACATGCACACAATGATTTGGGCATGGCAACGGCTAATACTTTAGCAGGTATTTCTCACGGTGCTATGCAGGTTCAAAGTACTGTCAATGGTATTGGTGAACGCGCTGGAAATGTTGACATGATTGAAGTCGCGGCAGCAATGCGCGTGCGTCATGAAAAGTTCGATAAAGATACAGACGTTATATTAGAAAAATCAAAGGAATTGTCAACGCTTGTTGCTACAGCAACTGATATACCTGTCGCTGTGAATAAGCCAATTATGGGCGGTAATGCTTTTGCTCACGAATCAGGTATTCACCAAGATGGTTTCTTGAAAAACCGTGCAACTTATGAAATTTTGCGTCCAGAGATGGTTGGTGCGTCATCGTCATTGCCTTTGGGAAAATTATCTGGTTCTCATGCAGTTATGACTAAGTTGAATCATATGGGTTATAACGTGACTCGTGATGACATGAAACAAATTTTCCCCATATTCAAATCTATGGCTGAAAATACGAATATGATGACCGAAGCTGATATGAAAGCCACAATGGTGCAAGCTGGAAAGAAAATGGTGGTGACACAATGAACGATATCAAAAAAATAGCTGTTCTAAAAGGAGACTATATTGGGCCAGAAATTATGGCAGCTGGACTGGCTGTTCTAAAAGCAGCTACAGATTCTCAACAATTTAAATATGAATTGATTGATCTACCTTTTGGTGGTGATGGTATTGACCGTGCTGGTGATCCATTACCACAGTCAACTATTGATCAAGCAAAACAAGCAGATGCTATATTGCTGAGTGCTATTGGCGGTCCTAAGTGGGATCAAGCACCTAGAAGACCAGAACAAGGGTTGTTAGAAATTCGTGCTGCGTTGAATCTTTTTGCAAATATTCGACCAACCAAAATAACAGATAGACAAGTCGACCGTTCACCTCTAAAAAAGGCATATGTCACAGGGACTGATTTTGTGATTGTACGTGAGTTGACATCGGGTGCTTATTTTGGAAAACCACGTGAACTACAAGCGCATCAAGCTATTGACACGATGTACTATAACGAATCTGAAGTTGTACGCATCATGCATGAAGGTTTTAAAATGGCTCAAAAGCGTCGTCATCATGTAACGATTGTTGATAAATCAAACGTATTAGCAACTTCAAAATTTTGGCGTAATATTGCAAAAGAGATTGCACCACAATATCCAGATGTGATGGTCGATTATTATTATGTTGATGCAATGACAATGGCAATTATGTCTAAACCAACGGCTTTTGATGTCATTATTACACCGAACCTATTTGGCGATATTTTAAGTGATGAAGCGGCACAAATCACTGGTTCAATTGGACAAATTCCATCAATGTCGGTTGGTAGCGAGGGACCTAACTTATATGAGCAAATACCTGGTAAAGCACCAGATATTGCTGGTAAAGGGATTGCCAACCCGATTTCGATGGTGAATACAGTAGCGATGATGTTGTCTGAGAGTTTTGGTGAAAAAGCCATTGCCGAAAAGATTTATCGGGCGGTAGATGCGGTTATTGATCAGGGCGATGTCACACCAGATATGGGTGGCGACTTATCAACAGAAGCAGTTACTCAGAAGATGATTATGCACATACAAAGTGACGAAACGGTGACTATATCATGAGTAAAACATTATTTGATAAAATTTGGAATACACATGTCATTGCCGGTCAAATAGGAGAGCCTCAGTTATTGTATGTTGATTTACATCTGATTCATGAAGTGACATCGCCACAACCATTTGATGGGTTACGTAGCACGAATCGTCGTGTACGGCGACCAGATTTAACATTTGCAACGATGGATCACAATGTGCCAACTAAAGATATTTTTAATATTCAAGACCAAATGTCACGGTTACAAATGGATACCTTGGCAAAGAACACAAAAGAATTCGATATTCCATTAGCAGCAATTGGGGATGATAAGCAAGGTATTGTGCATGTTGTTGGTCCAGAGCGTGGATTAACACAACCAGCTAAGATAATCGTATGTGGTGATTCTCATACGGCAACACACGGTGCTTTTGGTGCAATTGCCTTTGGTATTGGTACATCAGAAGTTGAACACGTTTTAGCAACACAAAGTATTTGGCAAATGAAACCTAAAACAATGGGGATTAAAATTACTGGTCAGCTACCAAAAAATATTTATGCTAAAGACATTATTATGGGTATTATCGCTAAGCATGGTGTGTCGTTTGGTGTTGGTTATGCGATTGAATTTTATGGTGAAGTCGTTGAAAAGTTGTCGATGGAAGCACGTATGACGATGTGCAACATGTCGATTGAAGCGGGTTCAAAAACTGGTATGGTAAGACCTGATCAAACGACATTTGATTATTTAAAAGGACGAGAACAAGCACCCAAGCGATTTGATGATGCGGTGGCTTATTGGTCACAATTTTATACAGACGATGAATCAGAGTTCGATGAGCGCATGACATTTGATGTCTCGGAGCTAAAGCCAATGGTGACATGGGGAACAAATCCGGGGATGGCATTAAGTATGGCACAACGCCTACCGGGCATTCAAGATGAAAATGATCAAAAAGCATATGATTATATTGGCTTACATCCTAGTATGAAACCAGAAGATATTCCGCTTGATTATATATTTATCGGATCATGTACAAATAGTCGTTATGAAGATTTAGAAATTGCTGCAAATATGATGGCGGGTAAACATTTGGCACCAAATATCACTGCTTGGATTGTACCAGGTAGTCGTGCTATTCGTAATCAGGCAATAAAAAATGGTTTAGCAAAAATATTTATTGATGCCGGTTGTGAATGGCGTGAACCTGGTTGTTCAGCATGTTTGGCTATGAATCCTGATAAAATCCCAGCTGGGAAGCATGTAGCTTCAACGTCGAATCGTAACTTTATTGGTCGACAAGGCGCTGGCTCAAGGACGCATCTAGCATCACCAGCCATGGTAGCAGCTGCAGGTATTGCTGGACATTTTGTTGATATTAGTTCAGAAGATTTTGTTTAAGGGGGCAATATGGAAGCGTTTATTAGAGAAACAGGCAAAGCAGTTGTTATTCCAAATGACAATATTAATAC
>ERZ794964.74-NODE-74-length-9804-cov-66.944815_pt1 | contig 9804 bp, 14 predicted proteins | sample MGYA00375741_ERZ794964 | MGnify/ENA primary metagenome ERZ794964 (study PRJEB30138, sample SAMN05968712) | food fermentation metagenome | isolation source: fermented_meat | host: spontaneous_fermented_meat_time_40_first_replicate;sponta... | place: Italy | collected... | reverse complement strand
CCAGTAAAGGCATAGACACAGTAAATGTAGGAAATCATCCACGCTTCAATATGCTACCAAATCCAGAAATTGGGAGAAGAGGAGGGTACAAATGCAGGACACTGGAGATGCACTTCCAATTAAGAGACCAACAACTTAAAACAATCAGAGAGAGAGAGACGCCTATCTCAAAACTTCAGGGTAACTACAGGCCAAAAACCTACAATAGATACACACACAAATAAGAGCAATCAACTCAAATACAACGCTAAAGGTAGTCATCAATCCACAAAAGGAGAGAACAAGAGAAGAAGGGAAGAAAAAAGAGCAACAGCAACAAATCCAAAACAGTTAATGAAATGGCAATAAGAACATACAAATCAGTAAATAGCTTACATGTAAACGGACTAAATGCCCCAACCAAAAGATCTAGACTGGCTGAATGGATACAAAAACAAGACCCATACATATGCTGTCTTCAAGAGACCCACTTCACTTTCTAGGGACACATACAAATTGAAAATGAGAGGATGGAAGAAAATATTCCATGCAAATGGCAATCAAAAACGCTGGAGTAATGATACTCATATCAGACAAAATAGGCCTGAAAATAAAGAATATGATAAGAGACAAAGATGGGCATTACATAATGATCAAAGGACCAATCCAGGATCACTTCAATATATAAGGCAACTGCTAACAACCTTAAAAGGAGAAATTAACAACAACACCATAGAGCAGGGGACTTTAACACCCCACTTACTGCAATGGACAGATCATCCGGACAGAAAATCAACAAGAAAACTCAGGCCCTAAATGAAGCATTAGACCAGATGGATTTAATAGAGAGTTATAGGACATTCCATCCAAAAGCAGCAGAATACACTTCTTCTCAAGTGCACATGGAATTTGCTCTAGGAATGATCACATTCTGGGCCACAAATCAAGCCTTGGTAACTTTAAGAAAATGGAAATCATATCCAGCATCTTTTTCCAAACACAACGCTATTCAACTTGAAATCAACAAGAAAAAAATTGCCAAAAACCACACACACACAAAGACATGAAGGCTAAACAACATGCTACCAAACAACCAATGGATCATCGAAGAGATCAAAGAGGAAAACTATAGCAAAAGCAGTTCTAAGAGGGAAGTTTATAGCAATACAAGCATACCTCAGGAAACAAGAGAAAGCTCAAATAAACAACCTAACTTCACATCTAAAGCAGCCTGAGAGAGTGTAACAGACAAGACCTAAAGATATAAGAAGGAAAGAAATAATAAAGATCAGAGCAGAAATGAATGAAATAGAAAGGAAGAAAAACATAGAAAAGAGCAATAAAAATAAAAACTGGTTCTTTGAAAAGATCAACAAAATTGAAAAACCCTTAGTCAGACTTATCAAAAAAAAAAAAAGAGGACTCAAATCCATAAAATTAGAGATGAAAAAGGAGAAGTTACAAAGGACATCACAGAAATACAGAGGATCCTACGAGACTACTACATACCAATAAATCTATACCAATAAAAGGGAAATCCTAGAAGAAATGGACAAATTCTTAGAAAACTACAATCTTCTAAGACTAAACCAAGATGAACTAGAAAAGATGAATGGACCAATCACAAGCACAGAAATTGAAACTGTGATTTAAAAAATTCCAAAAAATAAAAGTCTAGGACCAGATGGCTTCACAGGGAATTCGATTCAAACATTTAGAGAAGAGATAACACCTATTCCTCTGAAACTATTCCAAAAACTTTCAGAGGAAGGAACGCTTCCAAACTCATTCTAGAAGTCCACCATCACCCTGATAGCAAAACCAGACAAAGATGCCACAAAAAAAGAAAACTACTGGCCAATATCTCCAATGAATCTAGATGCAAAAATCCTCACCAAAATACTAGCAAACCAAATCCAACAGTACATTGAAAGGTTTGTACATTATGATCAAGTGGGATCTGTCCCAGCAATGCAAGGATTCTTCAATATCCACAAATCAAACAGTATGATACACCACATTAACAAACTGAGGAATAAAAACCATATCATCCTCTCCATAGGTGCAGAGAAAGACTTTCACAAAATGCAACACCCATAAAATCCCTTCAGACATGGGTACAGAAGGAACCTACCTCAACATTCTAAAGGGCATATATGACAAACACACAGCTAACATCATTGTGCATGGTAAAAAGCTGAAAGAATTCCCTCTGTGGTGAAGGATGTCTGCTCTCACCACTAATATTCAACATAGTTTTGGAAGTCTTGGGCATGGCAATCAGAGAAGAAAATGAAATAAAAGGAATCCAAATTGGAAAGGAAGAGGTACAACTCTATTTGCGGAGGCATGATACTATACCTAGAAAATCCTAAAGATGCTACCTGAAAACTGTTAGCATTCATTGATGAATTTGGAAAAGTCACAGAATACAAAATTAATACACAGAAATTCATGGCATTTCTATATACTAAGAATGAACGATCAGAAAGAGAAATTCAGGAAACAATCCCATCAACCATCACATCAATGAGAATGAAATTCATAGGAATAAACCTACCTAAAGAGACAAGAGACCTGTACTCTGAAGACTATAAGACACTGATGAAAGACATCCAAGGTCACACAAACAGATGGAAATACCATCTTTTTGGATTGGAAGAATCAATATTATCAAAATTACTGTACTACCCAAGGCAATCTGCAGATTCAATGCAATCCCTATCAAACTACCAAGGACAGTTTTTGTAGAACTAGAAGAAAATATCTAAAAGTTTGTTTGAAAGCATGAAAGGCTCAGAATAGCCAGACATCCTGAGAAAGCAAAACAGAGCTGGAAGAATCAAGTTCCCTGACTTCAGATTATTCTACTAAGCATCAAAACCATATGGTACTGGCACAAAGACAGAAATGTAGATCAGTGGAACAGGATAGAAAGCCCAGAATTAAACCCACACACCTACAGTCAACTAATCTATGGCAATAGAAGCGAGAACATACAATAGAGAAAAGACTGTACCTTCAATAAATGATGCCATGAAACCTGGACAGCCACATGGAAAAGAATGAAATCAGAACACTTCCTAACACCACACACAACAATAAATGCAAAATGGATGAAAGACCTAAATAGAAGACCAGATAACATAAAACTCTTGAAGGAAAACCTAGGCCAAACACTCTCTGATATAAACCAAAGCAATATCTTCTCAGATCCACCTCCTAGAGTAATAACAATAAGAACAAAAAAAATCAATGGGACTTAATTAAATTTAAAACTTTCTGCACAGCAAAGGAAACCCTAAACAGAACAAAAAGACAACCCAAAGAATGGGAGAACATATTTGCAAATGAAGAGACTGACAAGGGGTTCATCTCCAAAATTTATAGCTACCCCTGCAGCTCAATTACAAACAAGAAAATAACCACATCAAAAAATGGGCAGAAGACCTAAACCGACAATTCTCCAAAGAAGACATAACAGATGGCCAAAAAACACATGAAAAGATGTTCAACAGCACTAATTATTAGAGAAATGCAAATCAAAACTACTAGGAGGAACTACCTTACACCACCCAGCATGGCCATCATTAAAAAGTTTACAAACTGGAAATGCTGAAGAGGGGTGGAGAAAATGGAACCCTTATCATACTTTTGGTGGGAATGCAAATTGGTGCAATACTATGGAAAAGAGTGTGGAGATTCCTCAGAACACTAAAAATAGAATTACCCTTGATCCAGCAATCCTACTCCTGGGCATCTCTCCAGAGAAAACATGACTTGAAAAGATACCTGTACTCCAATGTTCATTGCAGTACTAGGTACAATACCCAAGCCATGCAAACAACCTAAATGTCCATCGGCAGTGGAGGAGATAAAGAAGATGTGGTCCATATACACAATGGAATATTACCCAATCATACAAATGAATGATGGGAGTTCCCACAGTGGCCCAGTGGTCATGAATCTGGCTGGTATCCATGTGGATGCAGGTTTGAACCCAAGCCTTCTTCCATGAGTCAGGGAGCTGGCATTGCTGTCAAATGTGGTGTAGGTCATAGATGTGGCTGATGCCATGTTGCTTGGACTGTGGTGTAGACCAGCAGCTGCAGCTGGGATTCAATCCCTAAATGGAAACTTCCATATGCCCTAGGTTTGGCCCTAAAATGCAAAAAAATAAAATAAAATAAATCATAAAGAATGAAATAATGCCATTTACAGCAGCATGGATGGACCTAGAAATTATTGTCCTAAGTGAAGTTAGACAGTGAAAGACAAACATCATATGATATCACTTATAGGTGGAATCTAAAAAAGGGATACAATGAACATCTTTGCAGAGCAGAAATAGACTAACAGACTTTGGAAAACTAATGGTTTCCAAAGGAGACAAGTTGGGGAGTAGGTGGGGTGGGCTGGGTGTTTGGGATGGAAATGCTGTAAAATCAGGTTGTTATGTTTGCTGAACAACTATAAATGTAATAAAATTCAATATAGCCCTGGGAACTATGTCTAGACACTTATGATGGAGAATAATGTGAGAAAAAAGATATATATGTAAGTGAGACTGGGCCACCTTGCCATAGAGTAAAAAATTGACAGAATCCTGAAAAACAGCTATAATGGGAAAAAAAAACATTATAATCTAAAATCAATGAATTAAAAATAATAAAAAAACAAACAAATGAATACATACATACATACATACATAAACTTAGAAGGTTTTGCACAGGAAAGGAGACCCTAAACAACAAAAAAAAGACAACCCATGGAATGGGAGAAAATATTTGCAAATGAAGCAACTGACAAGGGATTCATCTCCAAAATTTATAATCACCTCCAAAAAAATGGGCAGAAGACTTAGACAATTCTCCAAAGGAGACAGACAGATGGTCATAAAGCACAAGAAAAGATGTTTAACATCACTACTTATTAAAAAAAATACAAATCAAGATACAATGAGGTACTCCCTCATACCCACCAGGATGGCCATCATCAAAAAGTCTGCAATAAATAAGTGCTGTAGAGGATGTGGAGAAATGGGGACCCTCTTAACAGTGTTGGTGGGAATGAAAATTGATACAGCCACTGTGGAAAACACTATGATCATGTCTCAAAAAAACTAAAAACAGAATTATCATATGATCCAGAAATCCCACTCCTGGGCATCTATCCAGAGAAATCCATGACTTGAAAAGACCTAGGCACCCAAGTGTCCACTGAAGCACTTTACAATAGCCAAGATCTGGAAGCAACCTAAATGTCCATCAACAGAAGAATGGATAAAGAAGAGGTGGTACATAAACACCATGGGATATTAGCCATTAAAACGAAAGAACTAATGGCACTTGCAGCAACATGGACGGATATAGACAGTATCATGCTAAGTGAAGTTAGTAAGACAGTGAGACACCAATATCATATGCTATCACTTATATGTGGGATCTAAAAAAATATGGATACAACTTCTGTGTAGAACAGAAAATGACTTTGAAAAACTTTCCGTTACCAGGTGGGATTCACCCCAGGTTCACAAGGATGGTTCAACACACTCAAATCAAACAATGCCATGCACCACATTAACAAAAAAGTCAGAAACCACATGATCATCTCAAAAGATGCAGAAAAAGCATTTGACAAAGTCCAACATATATTCATGATCAAAACTCTTAATAAAGTGGGTCTAAGAGGGAACAATCCTTAACATAAATAAAGCCATTTATGACAAACCCGCAGAAAATATAATACTCAATGGAGAAAAGCTGAAAGCCTTCCCATGAAAATATGGAGCAAGACACGGATGCCCACTCTCAGCACCAATGGTATTCAACATATTACTAGAAGTTCTATCCACAGCAAACACACAAACAAAAGAAATAAAAGCCATCCAAATAGGAAGAGTAGTGGCTAAAACTGTCAGTGTAAAATGATCACAGTAAACCTAGTTAATATCCATTACCACAAAGAGTTACACATTTTCTTTCTGTGATAAGAACTTTTTTTTTTCCTTTTGGCTGTGCCTGTGACATGCAGAAGTTTCTGAGCCAGGGATTGAACCTGCGCCACAGCAGTGACCTGAGCCACAGCAATGATACCACTGGATCCTTAACCCACTCTCCACTAGGGCATCCAAGGACTCTTAAGATCCATTCTCTCAGCTACTCTCCAACACACAACGCGGTATTAACTGCAGTCACCATGCTGTACATTACCGTCCATGATTTATTTTATTTTATTTTATTTTATTTTATTTTATTTTATTTTATTTTATTTTATTTTACTATTATTATTTATTACTCATCTGTAATTGCACAATGACCATAATAATCCAATTTCACAGGATTTCCATCCACAGCCCAAGCACATCCCCCCACCCCCCAAACTGTCTCCTCCGGAGACCATTATTTTCTGTCTTTTATTTATCAATCTGCTAAAAGGGAAGCTGAAGCAGGCTGAGTGACCTTTTAAATGTATGGAACCCCAAATGCTACAAAACGAGATTCCACAGGCTCCAAAGGCTGCCACAGATTCACCCTTCTTTGTGACTATGATGGAATTGTCCACCTATCAGTGTGAGCAGGGAAGATGTTAGGAATGGCTTATAAAAAGTTACTATTTTGCAAGCCCGTTCAGGTTGAGGCTCTTGAATATCATCCTAGAGGTCACTAACAGTTCACTGTATGGAATCCAGGGGCTGAGTCAAAATAGAGGGGTCTATTTTGGGAAGGGAAGCAGGAGGCTGTAGGGTCAGCTGGTGGACATGGTGAGCATATGGCTCCCTGTTGGGTTGATGGCTGGATGTGGAATAAAGAAAAATAGGGTCAGGTCATCTGAGAACCAAGGACCTGAGATGAACTCGCCATTGTTAGAAGCATCCTGAACCTTCAGAAAAGAACAGGGACCATGTCTAAAGGTTTGGGAATATCAGAGCCATATCTCCTCAGAGAAGGACTCCCCAGGCTCTCCAGGCCTCACTCCCCAAGCCTCCCTTAGAGACAAGGCCTCCCCACCTTTGTCCTTGTCAGCTCACTGACCCTAGAGGTCCTGCCTATCCCTGAGGACTTAGGTTTCCACAGAGATATGGTGGTGGAGAATTGCTCATACAGCTTACCAGCCTGACCAACAGTAGTTCCCACCACACTGGGGCAACTGGGCACAGGGACACATGGCTCTAGAGACTTGAACCATCTGGACCCCATGTGCACGGTGTCCTTGCCTACCAGCTGTGCCACAGAAGAGCCAGGAATACCTGTGCTTGCCCAACTGATTCTCAGGGGGTTTTCCTGGGAGAACACTTGCCCACCTTACCTCTTATCCATGAATCCCCACGACTTCCTGACTGCTGCTTGTCGGCCAACCACACACCTGAGAAGGTTCTGTGCTAGAGAGTGATCTGCAATCAGCCTCACCCTTCTAGGGCCCCAGATTCTAGGACCATACAAATGCTGAAGGTGTGTCCCTGCCTAAGGTACAGATACCCTAAATCCATCCACATGATTTCCACTGGAATTCACCAGCATTTGGAGGGAGGAATTCTTGACCCTAAAGATTGAATCAACCTGAGAGGAGCAATGCTGTGATTCAGAATGAAGGGCCAAGGCACACATAAAATGGCACACCGCCCAGGATGCCCCACTCACAATTCAAATATAATGTGATATACACACACACCAATGATGCCTGAATATTCTGGCTTGCCACATAATTAAGTCATAACACACAGATGAGTGATATGCTCTAAATGCATTTTTGAAGCTCTTCAAGAAACTCAGGTGACATTTCAGATGTGATATCTGCATGGTATGAATATTCCAAACATGAGCAAACTCAAATTACAAAGCTGAGGTAACCGAACACAGAGCCGATTATCCCAAGCTAGTCTGAACCAGTTCCAGTGCCCTTTCATATATGCATGTGCACACAATCCACTTACACTCTGAGGAGGACCCTCAACACCCACCAGGGGATGTAAGCAAAGGACATCACACATACGTATGTGTGTGTGTGTGTGTGTGTGTGTGTGTGTGTCTTCTGAGCACACATGTACCTTTTAATCCTCAGTGTGAATCACCATACAAACTGACCGCCTAAGTTTACATATCTCAATAGACACAAATTCTAAAGTTTTACAGACAAATTCCTACTCACCTGGAATTTTCCACTGCCTCTCCTACTGAGACAGGTTGGGACCTGGCACCCTTGGCTGCGGTGGCTGCAGTGGCTGCAGGGAATGCACCTGGACAAACATCTCCTGGGGAACAAAATACAGCAAAAGTATAAACAATGAGAAAGAACTCTGCTTGCACATTGCGGACAAATCATGAGAAAAATACAACTGCCACTTCTGAAGAACAGAGAGCAAAAGCAGAGGACTATGCATGCCCCCTACATGCACCACACTAAAGGGGTGGGGTGGGCAAGCCCCCTCAGCCACCCCCCGGCCCAATCCCTGGACATGCCCCTATCCTCACCCCATAGAAGGAACTAGCTCACCGCTACTCAGTGAGAAGGTGAACGAGGGAACCTGGTGATTGCTTCAGTGCCTCTATGCTGAAGCAGGTGTCCTGAATAAAGCCTTCACTGAGTTTCTCCTCCAGCATCTTATCAACTGCTCTTGATTAAGGAAGGCCAAGAACTCTAGCTGGTAACACTCCAACTCTATACACATCCAAAACATGGGCCTGAATAAAACAGGTGCAACCTACCTACCAACCAGTTGTCCATGTGGAATACCTACATGTACAGGCTCACGAAAACCAGCAAGTCCTCAGTTGTCTCATGCATAGCCCGTATGCCATGCCATAGCCCTAAAACACAGCCAATCCAGGACTCCTGAACACACACACAGCCTACACCGTTTCTTGGTTTCCAAACACACAGACTTCTCACACCTCTCAGAATACATACCACATAAGCTCCAGGAACTCAAATACACACACAGCCACAATTAGCCTACACTGACTAAGATACATATACAAATGTCAAACACCTATGGACACACACATACAGATATTCCCAACCCTTGGACATACAGATGCCCCAAACACTAGGCGTGATGCCACCTCTTCAAAATACAACCACCCTCCTCCTCCCCCAACATAGACACCAAAGGGCACTCTAAGTGTATGTGTGTCAAATGTATGTATGTTTTTGCCCTCCCCTGGATAGACACAGACAGACCATCTCTTAGTACCTATTAACAAACACATTAGCAACAAACACATAACACCTTAGCATTCTCCAAAGGCACATACTTTGCACACTCCTAACAACTCCAAGCCATGCGAACAAGACTTGGGCAGTCATGCACCTGGTGATAGACCTACAAACATGGATATGCAAGTAAGACCCATGGACATATCTCCAGAAAACCACATATGAAATGACTTCCATCTATCAAATGATAAGAGGAGCCAGCTCACACACCTGCATTTACTAACACATAACCATAGCCCATATTTCTCCTACACATCAATGCAAGTCTCCAACTCCCCTGAATAAACACAGAACCTCATCTCTCCATTAGAAACACACATACGAACTCCTGGAAGAGCACATAGGCAAAGCATTCTCTGACATCAACCTCATGAATATGTTCACAGGTCCTTCTCCCAAGGCAACATAAAGAAGAGCAAAAATAAACCAATGGGACCTAGTCAAACTCACAAGTTTTTGCACAGCAAAGGAAACCAGCAAGAAAACACAAAGACAACTTTCACAATGGGAGAAAATAGTTTCAAACAATGCCATGGACAAGGGCTTCATCTCTAGGATATACAAGCAACATATGCAACTCAACAGCAGAAAAGCCAACCACCCAATGGA
>ERZ794964.73-NODE-73-length-9882-cov-9.417828_pt1 | contig 9882 bp, 7 predicted proteins | sample MGYA00375741_ERZ794964 | MGnify/ENA primary metagenome ERZ794964 (study PRJEB30138, sample SAMN05968712) | food fermentation metagenome | isolation source: fermented_meat | host: spontaneous_fermented_meat_time_40_first_replicate;sponta... | place: Italy | collected... | reverse complement strand
CCACTGAGCAAGGGCAGGGATCGAACCCGCAACCTCATGGTTCCTAGTCAGATTCGTTAACCACTGCGCCACAACGGGAACTCCTAGTTTCATTTTCTACTTGATGTTTTGGATATCTCTTTGTCCTGATCGATCATCAATTTCTGTAAAGTTGTCAAAGGAGCTGAAGAGAATTTTGCTTTGTGTGTATCCAAAAACAAAGGCCAGGTTGATAGAGATTTCAGGAATGCAAGGAAATTCTCCATATGATTTCTAATTGGAGGCTGTGAAGTAAGATCTTCAAAAGGAAACCTGCCATGGGACAGTAATTTCCATGTGACATTCCAAGGAATTAATCATGGGTGCTGGGCAGAAGGAAGGATGAACTTTCTAGGGGGATTTGTCTGGTTCCGTGAGATTTGCCAGGTGAAGAACAAGAGGAGACAACCCTGAGTTCATAGGGTTAATAGGCAGCCTCCTGCTACTGGGTATTTCCAGCGGAAGGAATCCTCTTATTGTAGCGCATGGTATAATTCCGGAATCTAGGGATCTCATGGATGCAAGTATATACAGGGAACCACGTGTCCCCTGGCCATCACAGGGCTTTCCCTTTGGAATGAGTGAACATGAGGCCCTTCTTTCCATTCTTTTTCAACAACACAAGGACATGATCAGAGATAGAACTGGGGTCCAGGATATGCCAGCTACCAAGAAGTAATTGTAACATATTCACAGCATGAGGTGGCATAACCTTGGTGTCTAGAGCTGCTAACCCATTATGCAAGGAGTACCAGCTAGAGTTCCATCAGAATAGATACAGTGGGGTTGACACCACCTAGAAGTTTTCCAACTCTTCAAGGCAATTATGCATTCAGTATTTGGTGGTGGTTTGTTTGATTTCATGATTGTGTTTGGTTGGCTTCCGCTTATATTGTGATGGTTTGAGCTGATGTGCCCTAGATGTAGGAAAGACTACTGTGCTTTGCAGAGAATACACACTTCTATAGAAGTAATGCATATAAAGACATCAAGAGGTTAGTACTCACCAATAGGCTGAAGGCAGGTTTCACACAGTAATTTGTTGCCCTTGTACTGTAGCGTCTTCCTGCCATTTCATTTGCGAGGGAGTCTAGGGAAGATGTGTGAATTGGGACTCAGAAGCTTAACTTTTCTTCTCCTCTCAGAGGCATAAGTTAGGCCCACGAGCCCCCCACTCCCATTGGCTTCCAGTGTACTGATATCATTTTAAAATTTCTTGCAGATGCATCATTTGTTTGGTTGAATCTGCACAGGGCCAAAGAACACCAGGTTGGCTGTGAGGGCACCAATGTCCTGCATCTCTATGGAATCGTGCCTGAGTTCTCTCACGTTGGTCCTTGGGAATGCTGTTTGTATGTGAACTGTGTTGACCTGCCAGGGGTCACAAGACACTGCAGGCCTCTAGACCCGTATGCCACTTTGGAATATATTTCTCAATAGAGATGCATAACAGGGAGAACAAAACCTTGATATAAATCTAGGATTTTAAAAAATTTGAAAACAACTGTTTGGAATCTGGAAATGTGTGAATCCAATAGACCAGAGCACAGTATTTCTGGAATGTGGCAAGGTCTGAACTAGAGTGTCCGTCTACTTGGTGTCCAGAAGGCCAGAGTGGCTACATTCACAAGACCTGGGAATATCTGAGCTGGCCTATTATTTTAAAGGTAAGCACAGAAGACCTGAATTGCCAAAACAATTCTGAGGAACAGAAACCAAGAAGGAGTTATAACTCTCCCAGACTGTAGACAATATTCCACAGGCACAGGTATCCAGACAGTGTGGTACAGCATGTCCAAAAGGGACATGCAGACCAATGGAATTGCATAGAGAACCCAGTAATCAACCCAGACACCTATGGTCAGTTAAACTTTGACAAAGCAGGCAACAACATAAAATGGGAAAAAACAGTCTTTTCAGCATGTGTTTCTGGGAAACGCGGACTTATCCGAGTTAAATTATTTTCATAATTTCAGTTGGCACAATTTGGGGTTTAGAATAGTTGTAGCCATCGAACTGTGGTCTTTTTCCCTGGCTTCACAACAGCAAATATTGATATATTCCTGTGGGTTTATTTTCCTCTTCCTCATTTTTCTTTTTCTTTCTTTCTTTTTTCCATTTTATTCTTGGTTATTTTTGGTGCATTTTGAAAGAAATTCATCTGGAGTATACAACGCATTTCTGTGAACTGTTTTCCACAGGCAGAACATTTCAAAATGGGAGAACTCTGAGCCAAACAGGCATTGTGTATTATCCAGGGCAGTTAAGGAATCTTGATCCCAGTATTGAGGGAAACTGTGGAACTTTTTTCTATTTTTCATGTTTCTGCATCTCCATTTATCTTTCCCACTCAAAACCACTATTCCCATGGTCTCTCTCAATCTCTCACTCCCTAACACACTTACTATTTTCTTGTATCCCTATTTTTCTCTCTTGGTATTTTTTTTTCCATGGTCCCTTCCAAACACAGCTTTAAGTTATGAAATCCTTTTAATATTTTTGCAAGTTACTTCTACTTGAATACCACCCTTGAATTTTTCCACTATTTAATTGACTATGAATTATCCTGATTTTGTTCGATGTTGATGTTGTCAATGCTGTATTTGCTGCTGTGGGTGCTGATTTTCATTTGCTCTATTTACTCAGGTTTTGTAGTTAATCTGTTGGATGTCTCTATGTTCTGATATATCATCAATGTCTGGAAAGAAGTAAGAGGTACTGAAGAGTATTTTGCATTGTGTGTATGCAAAAGCAAAAGCCAGAGTAATACAGATTTCAGGAGCACTAAAAATTGTCATCATCTGCAGTCAAATTGAGGGCTGTGAAGGAAGATCTTCAAAAGGTAAACTACCATGTGACAGAAATTCCATGAGACTTACCAAGGTATTAGTAATGTGTGCTGGTCAGAAGCAAGGGGGAGATTTCTAGGGAGATTTTGAAGCTTGTGTGTGATCCTCCATGTCTAGAAGATGAGACCCAAAACTGAAGACATAAGGTTGATAACAGGCAGCCTGTTGCTAGTGGGCGTTTCTGGAGGAATAGCTCCTGGTGTCACAGAGCATGGTATAATTCAGGAAATTATGGATCTCATGGATCCAAGGCTGTGCTAGGAAACACATGTCCCCTGGCCATCACAGTTTTTGCTTGGAGATGCATGACATTGAGGCTCTTTTTTCCATTCTTTTTCACCAACACAAGGACATGAACACAGATAAGACTGAGTCCTGGTTATGTAGGCGTCCATGGACTAATTGTGACTTATTCACAGCATGAGGCAACATAACCTTGGTGTCTAGAACAGATTACCCATTTTGGAAGGAATACGAGCAGTGGATAAATCAGAAAGGGTATGTGGTGTGGGCGCTGCTTAGATGTTTTCCATCTTTTCAAGCCAAATATGCATTCAGTAATTTAGTAGTATGAAATATGCATTTAGTAATTCAGTAGTAGGAAGATTGCAGAATTTGTTTTTACCAGGCGTAATGATAGAGCTGTTGTCCTATTCCTCTGAAAAATTAGCAATTTTATTTCCAATGAGGAAAGATATTTAGGCACCCATTGCCCAGTGGACCAGGAGAACCTGAGGAATTGTCAAGCCCAAAAAAGGAAAGCTGTATTTGATGGTTTCAGGAACAAAATAGGGTCTAAAAGAACTTGGAAAACCGACATTCAAGAAAGTAAACAGATCAGTGCATAAGAATATATAGCTTGGGATAAGGTTTGAAGAGATTTGTGTGCAATGTGAAAAGAAACGAATGCACCAATTTGGAATGTGGAAATGTGTGAATCCTACAGAGCAGAGCACAGTATGTCTGGAATATGGCACGGTCTGAACTCAAGAGTCATTCTACTTGGCTTGCCCTGAAGACCATAGTAGATGCATTCAAAAGGTCTGAGAGACTCTGAGCTGTCATACCTTTATAAAAGGACTTACAGTCCTCTACTTCCTGCCAGGTCCTCAAATTTGAAGGGAATTTTAAATGACTGTGAGTGGTCCAGATTTTCACGAAGTCTTGTCTGCGATGTCCTTGGCCTTGATGATCCCTTGGTTCCAGTGACCTGCAGTGCTCTCCAGGTCTTCAACTACCATGTGGTCTGGCTCTCCACTTTCTTGAGGGAAGCCCTATGTTTAGAGGGATGGGGTAGATCCAGCAGCCCCACTCATTTCTGTCCTTTATTAGAACCCTGCCTCCAGGAGAGGAGACTAGCCCCACAGTCTCCCTGCCATCTGTTTGGTTCTTGCAACATGGAATCCTCCATCACATCCTGCATATCCAGCAGTACATTGACATCTGCATGCGGGCTGTGGGTTGCATCACCCAAATGACTTGTTGCCTTAATGACTGTGCAGCATCTGTAGACATAGAAAGGCCCTTCATGGTGGCATGTTCAGAGATTGGCTTGGCCTTTTACCAGCACTCATTTTCCATAAAAGAAAGAGACTCGCCTTAGAAAAAAACACTGTTTCTCCCTAACCATTATATATCACCTCTGGGCAGGAAATTGATGTTGTTTGTTCCAACAGAGTTGCTCACGCAGATATATAACCACCTGACCAAAGTCCTAACAGGATTGCTCAGAGAATATATGATCCCCTTTTGCTGGCCAAACTTTCTATCTAACTTAAAGTATTTTCAGGATGTCAGTTGACACAATTGGGGATTTAGAATAGTAATAGCCATTGAGTTGTGGTCTCTGCTCCTGGCTTCACACAACAGCAAATATTGATATATACCTGTGGGGTTATTTCCTTGTTTCTTTCTTTTTGGTTTTTGGGTTTTGTTTTTGATTGTTGTTTCATTTTTACTCTTTGTTATTTCTGGAGAATTTGAAAATGTTTCACCTTCAGTATACAACACATTCCTCTGAAAATTTTTCCACGGGTGAAGCTTTTCTGAATGAGAGAACTCTGAGAAAGACAGGCATGTCTTATAACCCAAGGCAGTCAAGGAATCTTGATCCCAGTATTGAGGGAAATTGTGGGACTTATTTCTATCTTTCAAGTTTTTCCATGCCCCTTTGTCTTTCTCACTCAAATCCCCTACTCCTTTTCTCCTTCTCAATCTCTCCCTCTCTCCCTTTATATCCTGTATCCATAGTTTGCTCTCTCTGTATTTTTTTCTCGATTCCCTCCAAGCAGTGCTTTATGTTACCAACTACTTTTCATATTTTGGTAAGTTAGGTCTACATAATAGTCACCCTTTATTTTTCCACAATTTATTCAACTATATATTATCCCAATTTTGTCTTGGCATTGATGTTGCCAACAATGAATTTGCTGCTGTGGGTCCCGATATTCATTTGCTGTATTTAGTTTGGTTTTCTAGTTGATCTGTTGGCTGTCTCTTTGTGCTGATGTATCATCAATTTGTGGAAAGATATAAGAAGGACAGAAGAGTGTTTTGCTTTGTGTGTATGCAAGAACAAAAGCCAGATTGATACAGATTCTGGGAACACTAGAAATTGTCTTCATCTGCATTGAAATTGGGGGCTGTGTGGTAATATGTTCCAAAAGAAACCCACCATGGGACAGGAAGTTCCATGTGAATTTCCAAGGAATTGTGTATGGGTGCTGGAGAAGAGGAAGGGAGAGGAAGGGAGAATTTTCTAGGGAGATTTATCTGCTTTTGTGTCATTTGTCAAGACTACAACAGGAGAGAAAATGCTGAGGTCATATGGTTGAGAGAAGGCAGCCTATTGCTAGTGGTTGTTTCTGGAGCAAATGCTCCTGGTGTGGTAGAACATGCTATAATTCATGAAACTAAGGATCCCATGGATGCAAGTGTGTGTGGGGAAACACCTGTCCCCTGGCGATCACAATGCTTTCACAAGGGAATGCAGGATCCTGAGGCTATTTTCATTCTTTTTCAACAACACAAGACATGAACACCAATAGGACTGGGCTCCTCATTATGCAGGCCTCCATGGACTAATTGTGACACATTCACAGCATGAGGCACATAACCTTGGTGTCTAGAACTGGTCACACATTTTGCAAGGAGTGCCAGCAGGGGTTCCCTCAGAAAGGGTATGGTGGTGTCAGCACCACATTGAAAATATCATTTTCTACCCACCAGAAATTCATTCAGCATTTGGCAGTGGTTTGTGTGCATTGTTATATTTGTGTTTGGTTTCCTTCCACTTATATTCTGATGGTTTGAGCTGATATGCCCATGATGTAGGAGAGACTGCTGTGTTTTGTGAAAATACAAACAGCTATAGCAGTCATGCATAAATCCATCATTGGGTTAGCACTCACCGATAGGCTGAAGGCTGGTGTCATTGAATAATTTGATGTCATTATACACTAGGCACTTCCTTCCATTTCCTTTGCAAGGGAATCTTGGGGAAATTGCTGAATTGGGCCCCAGAAGATTATCATTATTACTCCTCTATTAGGCATATGTTGAGAACCCAAGTTCCCCATTCCCCTTGTCTTCCAGTCTAAAGATATAATTTCAAAACTTTTGAGCAGAGACATCCCCTGTGTGGGTGAAATTCCACAGGGCCAAAGGAAACCATGCAGGCTGAGAGGGCACCATTGATCTGCATCCCTTTGGAATCATCCCAGAGATCTCCACCATAGGCACTTGGTAATCATGCTGGTACTTGACTTGGGTTGCCCTGGCATGGTCCACTATTCACTGCAGGCATCTATACCCATCTGCCATGTTGGAGTGCTTTTCTCAACAGATGTGCATAACAAGGAGTACAATTTATTGATGTAGATATATGTTAGTAACAAATTCAGACATTGTGTGTGAATTGAGCCATGTTTTAAACAACTAGGTTTAGCTCTCTGTCTTCTTTACCATTTTCTGTCTTCATTCTCTCTAGTTTCTTTCTCTAACTGTATATATCTCTCAAGAATTCTATCCTCTATAATGCAATGCTTGGTGCTAAGTTTCTGTATATTCTATATGCACATATTTTGTGCTACCCATCATTTTCTTATCACCATTTTGTCTATTTATCAATTTGTATTTCTCTCTCTCAGCTTTACATTTTGGAAGATTGTGAAGCCATCAAAAATGCTTTTCTACTTCTGAAGACTCAGTAGAAACCTTAGAACATGGTTTATCTGTGGTTGAAGATATGATATAGTAAAATATCTAGGGGAATTTGCAGAATATTTTTTTACCAGGTGTAATCATAGATCTGTAGTCCTAGTCCTATCTGAAATAGTAGAAATTTTTTTATACTGAGGAAAAATATTTAGGCACGCATTGCCCAGTGGAGCAGGAGAGCCTGAGGAAAGTTCAATCCCCAAAAATAAAGCTGTCTTTGACTGTTTCAGAAAAAAGAAAGTGCTGAAAAGAACTTGAAATAACACACATTCCTGTGAGACATTTAGAGTGGTGCTTAAAAATGTGTGGAATGCAGAAAGCTGTGAAACAACATGTGCCCAATATGGAAAACTGTGAAAACAAGTGTTGGGAATGTAGAAATGTGTGAATCCTACAGATCAGAGTTCAGTAGGTCTGGAATATGGCAATGTCTGAACAAGAGACAGTCTACTGTGTTTGCTTGAAGACCATAGTGGCTGTATACAAAAGGCCTGGGAAACTCTGAGCTGGCCTATCATCTTAAAGGGCTTTAGGTTCCTCTACTTCCTTCCAGGTCTTCAAATTTGATGGGAATTTTAAATGACCCTTATATCTCTGCATTTGTGTGACATATGGTCTCTGGTGTCCTTGGCCTAGATAAGCTCTTGGTTTCCAGTGACCACATTGCTGTGCAGCTGTTTGACAACCACATGTGCAGGCTCTACACTTTCTTGATGAGAGCCCTGTGTTTTGGGGATGGGAAAATTCCAGCAACACCACTGATTTCCATAAATCGGAGTGAGACCTCCTTAACTTTTATAAGACCCCTGTCTCCAGGGAGAGCACAGTTGGCCAGCATTTTTTCCTGCCATCCTGTAGGTTCTTGAACCTTGGATTCCTCCAACACATCCTGCCCATCCAGCGGTATGTTGACATATATATCTGGGATGGGGGTTGCATCACCCAAAGGCATTGATGACTTTATGATTGTTCAGCCTGCATATACATAGAAATGTCCTTCAAGATGGCATGTTCAGAAAATGGCTTGGCATTTTGCTTAAATGGTAGAGACTCACCCTAGAATATCAATGTTTCCCCATAACCGTAGTATTTCCCCTCTGGGCTGGAAATTGATGTTGTTTCTTCCAACAGTGATGCCCATGAAGATATCACATCAACTGATCAAATATCCTAATAAGACTTCTCAGAGAATATACCATCCTTTTCTGCTGGCCAACTTTATTATACATCTTTATTTTCATCATTTCACTTGACTCAATTTGGAATTTAGATTAGGAGTAGCCATTGAATAGTTGTCTCTTCAATTGTCTTTACAAACAACAAATATTGATGTCTACCTGTGTGTTTTTTCCTTGTTTCTTTCTTTCTTTTGTTATTTTTTCCTTTTATACTTGTTTATTTTTTCTTGAGCATTTGAAATCATTTCATGTTGAGTATACAAGCCATTCCTGTGAAGTGTTTTCCACAGGTGAGACACTTCTGAATGAGAGATCTCTGAGCAAGCCAGGCATTTCCTATAACCCAAGGCAGTCAAGGAATCTTAATCCTAGTACTGAGCGAGATTGTGGATCTTATTTCTATCGTTCAAGTATTTCCACCTCCCTTTGTTTTTTTCACTCAAATCCCCTACCCCCTTTCTCTTTCTCCATCTGACTCTCCATTTATATCCGGTATTCATATATTTCTCTCTTTGTATTTTTTTCTTGGCTCCCTCCAAACTGTGCCTTATGTTATCAAAATTCTTTTCTTATTTTTGGGAGTTAGGTCTACATGTTTGTCACCCATGACTTTTTCCACAATATAGTCGACTATGCAATATCCCGATTTTGTCTTGGCATTGATGTTCTTAATGCTGTTTTTGCTGCAGTGGGTCCTGATTTGCACTTTCTCTGTTTAGTTTGGTTTTCTAGTTGATCTGTTGGATGTCTCTTTGTCCTTGTGTATCATCAATATGCAGAAAGTTGTAAGAAGTCGTAAGAAGTACAGAGGAGTATTTTTTTTTATTTTTATGTAAAAAAAGCAAGAGTAACACGATTCCAGGAACACTAGAAATTGTCTTAGTCTGCATTAAGATTGGGGGCTGTGAAGTAAGATATTCAAAAGGAACCCCACCATGGGATAGTAAGTTCTATGTGACTTTCCAAGGAATTATGCATGAGTGCTTGAGAGGAGGAAGGGAGAATATTCTAGTGGGATTTGTCTGCTTTTGTGTCAATTGCCAGGTCTAAAACAGGAGAGCCAATACTGAGGCCTTATGGTTGATAGAAGGCAACCTGTTTCTAGTGGGTATATCTGGAGGAAAGATTCATGGTTTTATAGAGCATGGTATAATTTAGGAAACTAAGGATCCAATGGATGCAAGGATGTGCAGAGAACCACATGTCCCCTGGCCATCACAGCACTTTCATTTGGGAATGCATGACTGGAGGCATTTTCCCATCCTTTTTCAATAACACAAGGACAGGAACACAGATAGGACTGGTGTCCTGGTGATGCAGGCCTCAAAGGATTAATTGTGACACATTAACCATGTGAAGCAGTATAACCATTGTGTCTAGAATTGGTTACATATTTTGCAATTAGTACTTGTAGCAGTTCCAAGAGAAAGGGTACAGCTGTGTTAGCACCACTTAGAAGTTTTCATTTTCTATCAACTAGAAATTCATTCAGTATTTGGCAGTGATTTGTTTGCATTCTTATATTGTGTTTGGTTTCTTTACACTTACATTCCAATGGTTTGCGCTGATATGCTCAGGATGAAGGAAAGATTCCTGTGGTTTGCAGAAAATACACAGAG
>ERZ794964.72-NODE-72-length-10169-cov-6.134863_pt1 | contig 10169 bp, 3 predicted proteins | sample MGYA00375741_ERZ794964 | MGnify/ENA primary metagenome ERZ794964 (study PRJEB30138, sample SAMN05968712) | food fermentation metagenome | isolation source: fermented_meat | host: spontaneous_fermented_meat_time_40_first_replicate;sponta... | place: Italy | collected... | reverse complement strand
CTATACAATTTACATGGCTTTACTTCAACTGATCTTCATTCAGTTCTTTAAAATAGGTATTCTATTGAAGAAAACAGCAGCAAGGATAATGAGCCTATTGTGAAGAATGGCAGGCCTCCAACCTCTCACAGTATGCATTCCTTCCTCCACCAGTACACGTGGTCCTTCAGGAAGCCCCTCTTCAGAGACCACATAGCGTTATTGGAGGAGGCGTTGGTTCCTTCATGGCAATGACCAGAAATGGAAGCAGATTAGATATGGTTCATGAAAATCTAAAAATGGGATCAGATGTTGAGAGTGACCAAGCTTCAGGGACATCATCTGATGAAGTCCAGTCACCTATGGGTGTTTGTCTTAGAAATCATATACATAGACGCATCTCCATGGAGGATTTAAATAAGCAGTTATCACTGTCTGCAGATATCAGAATACCTGATGGGCATCTTGAAAAGTTGCAGATGAACCGTCCACCATTTGCTCAACCAATGAGCCAAAGGTCTTGGAGAGTTTCCTTATCAGAAAATGGGTTTGGAAAAATGGAAACCTACATCAAGTTAGAAAAGCTTGGAGAGGGTACATATGCAACAGTATATAAAGGAAGAAGTAAACTGACAGAGAATTTTGTGGCATTGAAAGAGATCCAATTGGAACATGAAGAAGGTGCGCCCTACACAGCAATAAGAGAAGTTTCACTATTAAAGGATCTAAAACATGCAAATATTGTAACCTTACATGACATTGTTCACACAGATAAGTCTTTGACCCTCGTCTTTGAGTATCTGGATAAAGATCTAAACAGTACATGGATGACTGTGGCAACATCATGGGTATGCCCAATGTAAAGCTGTTCCTATACCAGATTCTATGTGATTTGGCATATTGCCACAGAAGAAAGTTCTTGTACCAAGACTTAAAACCACAGAACCTCCTCATTAATGAAAGAGAATTAAAGCTAGCAGATTTTGGACAAGCCAGAGCCAAGTCAGTTCCCACAAAGACCTACTCAAATGAAGTTGTCATGCTGTGGTGCCAGCCACCTGATGTGCTTCTCGGTTCCTCAGAGTACTCAACACAGATTGACATGTGGGGTGTTGGTTGCATTTTCTTTGAAATGGTTTCTGGAAGACCTCTGTTTCCAGGATCAACTGTGGAAGATGAACTACACTTAATCTTCTGACTGCTGGGAACTCCATCTCAGGAAACTTGGCCAGGTGTTTCTTCAAATGATGAGTTCAAGAACTACAACTTTCCAAAATATAAACCACAGCCTCTAATTAACCATCCACCCAGATTAGACTCTGAAGGAATTGAATTGATAACAAAATTTCTTCAGTATGAATCTAAGAAAAGGGTTTCAGCAGAAGAGGACATGAAACATGTGTACTTTTGAAGAATACATGCTTTACCTGAAAGTGTGTCAATATTCAGTTTGAAAGAGATTCAGTTGCAAAAGGACCTGGGTTTTTGAAATTCTTCCTATCCAGAGAAAGGTGTGTTTGTCATAAACCATTTCATGTGTCAATCATAAAATTTTGTGTGGAATCAAGTGTTTGGTTTATAAATTGATGAATAAAATTGTCAATGTAAAAGCCAATGTACAGTGCATTCCAAAACTGTGTACATTTAGCATTGCATGCACTCACTTTTCTGTTGATGTGGGCAGCTCAGTAATCCTTAAGAAAGAAATCTGACTCAGTCAAAGGAGGGATCCTGAAAGCTGCAAATGGCACAAAGACCTTTTACAAGTGACCTGACTTGATCAGTGTACATGCTATCCCTGGCACCTGAGGCAGAAGATGCATCTTGTGCTTCCCTAGTCATCAGGTTCATCACTTCGAAGCACAGATGCTATAGACTGACCCCATCAACAAGAGGGTCATTTAAGACAATGCTGATCACTCTTGCCATGGTGTATTAGCTTTTGCTGGTGGGAACATTAGCTTCATAGAGTCACCAAATACTGTATGTGGGATAAACCTGAACCTTGAACTGCCTCATAAAATGACTTTCTATTTAAGACATGGGAATAACAGAAGACAGAGCATGCTTTTTAAGTCTGATGAAATGGTTTCAAGCCCAGCCCCCAGCCTTTCTTATCAATCAAGGACTCAGATCTGAAGGCAGTTATTTATTTTGGTGGACGTGGAATGTTCATTTGTCTACACTGTCCTCTTCACAGTGGAGTCATTTTATTTCATACCTACAAATTGTTTTTGTATTTGTTGTCACAGTGTGACAATTTTTTGGTACATTTGGTTTTAAGGTCTTCTCTGCCATTAGAGCCAATAGGTTACAGCTATTGATGTAACTGTAGCTGCAATTTTTGTGCAGGACTGAGAAACACAGTGCATTATGTATTGCAGAATCATTGCTGCTAAATAACTCCTGTCTGTTTATTTAACACAACAGTTGAATGCCTGAAGAAGTTGCAGTGGCTTTATTATATGTGAATGCATCTGTTTCTCCTCACAAAGTGTTTTACTGCTGCATTTTTTGTTTGTTTGTTTTTAAAATTAAACTGCAGTGTTTCCTGGAATGTAAATTTAGCTTTGCTTAACAGTAAAATAAGTGAGCCATCTTGAACACTCTTAAGATCATGCTATGTGTTTTTTTCTGAACATTGGCAAATAGAGTAGCTAAAAAATTGATAAGCACCCTTATGTTTAGGAAACCATGTGATGCAGAAGTTGACTCAAGCAAGTGAATACCTGATATTTTGGGAATCTCGCATTAGACACCAGTAAATTAAGTCACCAAAAGTATTTATTTTTAACTTTCCTCATTTTAGAAATATTTACTGCCTTTTATTGGATATTTGTATACTAATACACTTGGTGATACATTGTGCTTGAATTTAATTAAAACTAAACTCTTCTAGTTGAACATGAGAAGTCTTGTTTTTGACTGTTTTAAATACAGTTCTTTTATTCAAAAGGATGATACTTCATTGGGGAACAAGTTATTTCATTTGGGAGCTGTGTGTATGTGTGTGTTTTAATAATATTCACTTGGAATCAGCTGAAAGCTGTAATATGCCTTTGAAATGAGCCATGATAAATACAAAAGAGAGCAATGAGGACTTAGAGGATTTTTTGAAAAGCATTATGGGTATTATCTGTTTACCAGAGAGAGTAAATATTACAGTTTTAATTATGAATCTTTGAACATCATAAACACACCTTGGTGTTGTTACAGTGTTTTAATGAAGCATTTGTGTTCACCTTTAAGGACTGTTTGTTTAGTGCATCTTACAAATGATAAATCTTAATTGGTATATTTTGAAATGGTCATGTAAATTTTGGGCTTATATATCATGAAAATAAGTCATAACTTAATCCTTTTCCTGACATTCACTGTAAAACATTCAGGGGCCCTACCGTTTCTGTTCTGGAAATCTTGTAGTTTATTGTTATTTGACAGTATTAAGTGAAATTTTGTATATTTCATTTTAACTTTATTTGTGAATAGTGATTGTGGCATGTTTGGGGTGTTATTTTAATATTTCGTCATAGTGAAATTTTAATTTTTTAAAATTTTTTTTTCTGGAAGAAATGGATTCATGTGTAATGGTGAATATTGAACCATTACTGTTTTTCATATTTGTAAACTGGTTTTATGCTAAACTCTGTAGCCTAACATACTGCTGTTATTTCTAACTAATGGACACGTATTAATATTGTACTTTGAAGGTTATAAATATTATGTGGAAATTCCTCAATTTTGTTTTGAAATTTATAATAACAAAATCTTCATGTTGTTAAAATGTGAAAAAAAAATTGAAAAAAATAAATAAAAGTCCCCCAGGTGAATCTGACCTGCAGCTTGTTTTGCACAACATCAGTATGATGGAAAGAGCACTGAACTAGGAGTCAGGATGCAGGTCTTTTTTTTTTTTTTTCTTGTCTTTTTTGTCTTTTTAGGGCCACACCCAAGGCATATGGAGGTTCCCAGGCTAGGGGTTGAATCAGAGCCATTTCTTCCAAACTACTCCAGAGCCACAGCAATGCCAGATCCAAGCCAACTCTGCAACCTACACCACAGCTCATGAGAATGCTGGATCCTTAACCCACTAAGTAAGGCCAGAGATCAAACCCACAACCTCATGGTTCCTAGTTGGATTTGTTTCTGCTGCACCACAATGGAAACTCCAGGATGCAGGTCCTAATCCTGGTTTTGTTGTCAAGTGAATTTACACAGAGTTAATCTAATTTTACGTATACCTTTTCTTCCAAAATGCGGGGAAGGGGTTGTATTTTCCCAGAGAAAGTGGCCCCCAGGACACTAGTTGAGTGATCTTGGAAAGGAAGAGCCCAAGATGGTGGCTTTGTTCACTGTACTTACTATGTCAGCAGCCCTGTGCACACAGGGAATATTTCAATCCTTTTCCAACTACATGGTCCCCTCTCCATCATACTGGTCATGTCCCTGCTCCCTGGACCATAAGCATCCTCACCCCTGCTTAGGGATATGTAGATTCTAGTCTTAACAGAAGTTGCTTGGAATAATAGTGGCACCTCTTAAGCTGCAGGCTTTGGGTACCAGGAAATTAATATTTGTAAGTCCAAACTCTTATAAGTGAGATTACTTGGAATAAACTATTTGGAATGGAGTGAAGGGAGAGAGGGCTGGTTCATGTAGCAGTGCAAAGTGAGGAGGAGAAGAAAGGGAATCTGTGTGAATGCACAAAAAATCATCTGCCTTAATACCACCTTGCTTCTGGAGAGCACATTCCTGCTATCAAAGCATTTGAAGGGAGTTCCCATTGTGGCTCAGTGAGTTAAGCATCTGAGGTTGTCTCTGTGAGGATGTGGGTTCAATCCAAGGCCTGGCTCAGTGGGTTAAGGATCTGGTATTAATGCAAGCTGCACATAGGTCGAGATGTGGCTCAGATCCAGTTTGGCTGTGGCTGTGGTGTAGCCAGCAGCCACAGCTCTGGTTTGTCCCCCAGCCTGGGAAATTCCATATGCTGCAGTGATAAAAAGAAAAATGTCAAAGCATTTATTGCAAATGAACTTTTTTCTTTTTTACATTTGTACCTCTCAAAGTTCCCTGAAGTCTCAGTAGGGTAAGGATCCAGCATTGTCTCTGCTGTGGCATGGGTTCAATCCCTAGCCTGAAACCTTCTGTATGCTGCAGGCATAAACAAAAACAAATAAATAAGTAAAAATATAATAAAATCCGTGTGTCGGGCAGAACTGCCTGACAGCAGGGAAATCTGGAAGGAGTCCAGGTCACACTGACAGGACCTGAGCTAGAACAGATTTGTCCCTAAATCACCAGTTAAGTCTGAGAAGGCTCTTACCTTCTCTGAGACTCAGTTTCCCTACTGATCAAACAAAAACTAAATGCAAACAAGGGCCTGAATTATCTGATTACGGAGTCCCTTCAACTCTGAATGTTGATGATCCTTTTTGGCATAACACTGGGTTGTGTAACTGATGACAATTGGGATTTTGTGACACCAAGAAGAAAATCAGACCTAATGCTGGAGAGGAAAAAGTGCTGGCTGAGAACTAGTCACAGATCCACTGCTTACTCCTCAGCTGTGTGACTTGGACAAAGAAGATGAATGTCGCTGAGCCTCAGTTTCCTAATCAGGAAATGAGGACAATAGGACTTGCCTTGTAGGGTTCAATGAGATAGTGAATCTGACTGTACTTTTAAACTCTAGTGACCTATAAAGATGTGAGTATTTATTATTGTTATCAGGCTTATCACCATGCCAAAAAAATCCATTAGCCTTCCAAGAATTACCTGACAAGGGAAATAAATGAATTCAGCAGCCCTTACCATTTGGCCAGTATAAATCTTAATCAAGGAATAAAGACAATTTATAAATCAGGGGACAAAAGAATTTAGCTTTGTCCCTACTATACAACACGTGTGGAGTAGACAAGTACCCTCCCCTCACCCCTGTGAGCCACGTCCAGAGGCTCAGACTGTGATGGTTTTCTCCACTGCAAGGGTAACAGATTAATGTCTTTATACAAACTTTTCAAAGACCAACAAAGTCACCATTTTATTTCTTTTTTATGGCTGCACTTGCAGCATATGGAAGGTCCCCACCAAGGGGTTGAATCTGAGCTGCCATCTAAGCCACAGCCACAGCAATGCCAGATCTGAGCTGCATCTGCGACCTACACTGTAGTTCACAGCAATGCTGGATCCTTAACTCATTGATCAAGGCCAGGGATCAAACCTGCATCCTCATGGATGTGAGTAGTCAGGTTCTTAACCTGCTGAGTCACAGCAGGAACTCCAAAATCACCATTTTGATTCAAAATAATTATACCATCATGCTGAGAAAGGCAATACCTGTTATTCCAAACTTCCTAAAATGATGCTTCCAGCACAACATTGTGACTGGAAATGAGGAGGCCTGTGCCATCGATCAGAAGCACCTTGCTTAATCCAAAAAGCTGACTCTCTACTGCCTTCCCCACACATCTGGAGCCAAGTGTTAAGAATTGTGCTGACAGACCAGTACAAGAGAAGCCTCTACTCCCAGGTGGTTTTGCACTCCCCTTTTTGGAATTGCTATGCAATACATAGTTACCTACAAAGGTGGAAAGATGCTTACCTAAATAGGCCTAAGCCTTTTTTTCCCCCCTAGGATGACAAAGAAACAGAAGACCCTCATCTTGGGCAATAGTGAGGAAGCTCATTGGTTTCCTTTGTTCTCTGATGTTTTTGAGCTTATCTGTCTTTTAGGCACTGGGTGGGTACCTTGGTTCATAGGTTTCAGCAAGTAAGTTTTAAGATGCAAATGAAATAAAATTTTAGTTTCTATAACTTAAGGAAATAATAGCTTGCTTGGACTGCATGTAAGAGGAAAAAGTAAATTTATTTTTAAAAACCTAAATTCTTTGTATAAATTTTGACTTTAAAAAATACCTTGGAAATAAAAGCAAAGATATCAAGTCCTTTAAGGGTTAACACATAAATTACCCATCCTTCATAATTTCCATAAGGAGGAGCAAATTTGATGTTTGATAAATGTATGTCAAATCAAATTATCTTAAAAGTGTCATAAAGAAGACAGACACTAAATCAGAACAAGAGTTCACATAGCATTATTATAAAAGCTCCATCCTCCAAATCAATAATGGTGTTAAGAGAAAGTGAAACCCCTTCTAATGATATTGATGAAATATAAATTCTATGCCTATTGGCAGTTCAGGGCTAGAATTATTTCCTGATTCACAGTTTTTCCTATTTCAGCCTTGTCAATCATGAGAGATATGTCATGAACAATTTGGCATTGCAATTAAACTCAGTGACTTCTTTTAAACTCTAAAAGTATATCCAAAGAGTAAACAAAAACAAGCAAAATATATACACACACACATATAGATACACACACCTACATATAAAGTTGTTTCAACCAACAGACTTAGAGATAATTAGTAGAAGTAAATGAATATTTTGTCATGACCAATAAATTTAGGGATAATTGCTAGAAATAAACATATACCTTATCAATCAATCATTACTTGCCACAGTTCTTTCTTTCCTTAAATGAATCATGTCTAACACAGAACTTGATAAGGTGTAATTGATTTATTCCTCTAACACATGCATCTTCCATATCATTAGACACAGTTTGGGGCCAATATATTTCCTGCACATTTTATTGAGGAACATAAGTGCTGAGTTGGCAGTGCACTAATAAATAGCCCCAATGTTATCTGAGTTGCTCTCTTGCATTGACAAAAATGGTGATAAATCAGATGATAATTGAGACAGAGAAGGAGGATGATTATTTGTAATGTCCAGATGCATTTCTCCCCTGCCCCAGCCCTGACCTCACACACAGGCTCCTCCATCAGGCTGCAGGATCAGCTTTGAAGCAGAGTGCATCCCAAGGTGCCAGCCAGTCTGGCACCCAGCCCTGTACCCCAGTGGCCACATGCCCATCATGTGAGTGGCTTCCATGTGGTAGGGTGGGGGTGGGGGAGCACTTTACCTTCCTGCACACACATGGGCTTATCACTTGGGACTCAGCCGAGGGTTCATTTCAGGTGTTTCATACACAATCTCATTGTAGAGCCCTTCAGCTTGAATCTGTCTTGGCAGTGCAACTGAGTGACAGAGCTTTCAAAGAAAACCCCTCCGCTGGGCATCCTGAAGCCATTCTTGGGGATGCCTGGGTCAGTGCACACCTGAAGGTCATCGAACCCTACATGGACAGAGAGAAGAAAAAGTGCCTCTGAGTGTTCTCCTCAGATGCCAAGGGTCTTCCAGTATCCACGGCAGACATTGTCCACTTTCTAACTCTGTGGGCCACTCAACTACACCAACAAAAGAGCCAAGGTCATAAACATCCCAGTGCACTCAGTTGCTCTGCTTTTTTTGCCCTTTGCTTAGTCAAGGGCCCATAAGTGATTGAAGTTCCATGGCCCCATCAGTCCTTCAAGGAAATCCTAGGAGTAGGGAGATGGGGAAAGTAAATGACAAAAGGTACAAAACAGGAAACGTCATGGCCAAAATAGAAAGTGCAGAAGGGATCCAAGGAAGGTGAAATACTAGGAAAGGGGGAGATGGGTAAGATGCCAAGGATAGAACCAACTTTGCAGAAGAAGGTACTGGGGGATGGCATGAGTGATGGCTGGGCTGGGAGACAGCAGGAGTGTCTTGGGAGCAACAGGTGGCTGAGAGCACTCTAAGGCATGCGAGGGAGGAGGTATGCTGCCCACTGCCCTCACCCCCAGCTGCCAGGCCTGGTCCATGTTCCTCCTCCTCTGAGGGGCCTTCCTTGAGCCTGCCCTCCCCCACCCAACTCCTTTCTCCACCACTGAAACACAAACGCAGCCCTATATGGATGACCAGTAGGCACATGAAAAAATGCTCAACATCACTAATTATTAGAGAAATGCCAATCAAAACTACAATGAGGTACCACATCACACCAATCAGAATGGCCATCATTAATAAGTTAAGAAATAACAAATGCTGGAGAGGGTGTGGAAAGATGGGAACCCTCTTGCATTGTTGGTGGGAGTGTAAATTGGTACAACCACTATGGAAAACAGTATGGAGGTACCTCAGAAAATTAAATATAGAACTACCATATGACCCAGCAATCCTACTCCTCAGCACATTTCCAGATAAAACTTTCATTCAAAAAGACACATGCACCCCTATGTTCATTGTGGCACTATTCACAATAGCCAAGACGTGGAAACAACCTAACTGTCCATTGACAGGTGAGTGGATAATGATATGGTACATATACACAATGGAATACTACTCAGCCATAAAAAAGAACAGAATATTGCCATTTGCACAACATGGATGCAACTAGAGATTCTCATATTCAGTGAAGTAAGATAGAAAGAGAAAGACAAACACCATATGTTATCACTTACATGCAGAATCTAAAATATAGTGTGCACACACACACACACACACACATACACACACACAGATATAAAATAAAATATAACACAAATGGACCTATCTACAAAACAGAAACAGACTCACAGGCACAGAGAACAGACTTGTGGTTGCCAAGGGGGAGGAGGAGGGAGTGTGAGGGACTGGGAGTTTGGGGTTAGTAGAGGCAAACTATTAAATTTAGGATGGACAATCAATGAGGTCCTGCTGTACAGAACAGGGAACTTATCCAGTGTCTTGGGATAGAACATGATGGGTGATAATATGAGACAAAGAATGTATGGGTCAAAGAATGACTGGGTCACTTTACTGTACAGCAGAAACTGGCACAACATTGTAAACCAACTATACTTAAAAAAAATCATTTGGAGAATGGCCACCTCTCATTCTGGGTTATGAGCCCCTCAGGACTGGTGCTCAGACTTTTTTACTTTTGTACCCACAGAATCTATCACAATCCTGCACAGAATGTGCTCCCTCGGTGTCTGATGAGTGAACAAAGAGAGATGGCAAAGGGAGGGGGAGACCTACTGGGGTGACCCTACAGAGCCAGCTAAGCATGGAGGCCAATGTGGAGCCATGGAGCAGCATGGTAGGGACCACAAGGTCAACAGGATGCAGCTTGTGGGATTCAGTGGAGGCGGGCCCTGAGCTTGGTTGGGAGATCCATGTCTGGCTGAGATGTGGTGGACTTGAGAGCACAGGGCTGCTGGAGACAGCAAGGAGGGTACCAGAGTATGAGACATCCTGGTCCAATTCTTTTTTTTTTTTTT
>ERZ794964.68-NODE-68-length-11766-cov-4.707198_pt1 | contig 11766 bp, 11 predicted proteins | sample MGYA00375741_ERZ794964 | MGnify/ENA primary metagenome ERZ794964 (study PRJEB30138, sample SAMN05968712) | food fermentation metagenome | isolation source: fermented_meat | host: spontaneous_fermented_meat_time_40_first_replicate;sponta... | place: Italy | collected... | reverse complement strand
TTCATAAATTGCTGAATCACCATGCGGATGATACTTTCCCATGACATCGCCAACAATACGTGCAGATTTCTTATGTGGCTTATCAGGTGTATTTCCTTGCTCAATCATTGAGTATAAAATACGACGATGAACAGGTTTCATGCCATCGCGAACATCAGGCAATGCACGCGCCACAATAACAGACATAGCGTATGACAAAAACGATGTTTTCATTTGTTCTGACAAATTCGCATTATGAATGCGCGAATCATTTTGTTCAGACATTTTTTACTCCTTATAGCGTAATTTTGAAGTTGTGTACTGCCAACTGGCAGTTTCGAGTGCTTTTTTGCAATACCAGCATCATGACCTATAGCACACTTTTTTAAATATCTAAGTTTTCTACGAACACAGCGTTTTCTTCAATGAATTCGCGACGTGGTGCGACATCATCACCCATTAACATATCAAAAATACTATCAGCTGCCTCCGCATCAGAAGGATCAACACGCAATAAGCGACGATTTATTGGATCCATTGTTGTATCAGCAAGCTGATCGAAATCCATCTCACCTAGTCCCTTATAACGTTGCACTTTCGGTTTAATATTTGATGGTAATTGCGTCAAGTAGGCTTCAAGTTCTTCATCAGTATCCAAGTACTCACGTGTCTTTGAATTACCTAATGCTACGCCATACAAAGGTGGTTGTGCAATGTAGATATATCCGGCATCAACTAATGGCCGCATATAACGATAAAAGAGTGTCAGCAATAATGTACGAATATGTGCACCATCGACATCGGCATCAGTCATGATAATAACTTTGTGATAATTCGCTTTTTCAACGTTAAAATCATCACCAAATCCCGTGCCCATTGCGGTAAACAATGATCGAATTTCTTCATTTCCTAATACTCTGTCTAATGTCGCCTTTTCAACGTTCAAAATTTTACCACGAATTGGTAAAATAGCTTGTGTGACACGATTGCGCCCCTGCTTAGCAGAGCCACCGGCAGAATCGCCCTCGACAATAAACAATTCTGAAATTGCTGGATCATTTGACGTGTTATCTGCCAATTTACCTGGTAAATTACCAATTTCCAGACCAGATTGCTTACGTGTCATTTCGCGTGCACGTTTAGCAGCTAAACGTGCTTTTTGCGCCAAAATTCCCTTGTCAACAATTTGTTTGGCAACTATTGGGTTTTCCATCATAAAGCGACTAAAGGTCTCTGAAAACATGCGATCTGTTGCCTGTCGCGCATCTGAGTTCCCTAATTTTGTTTTAGTTTGACCTTCAAACTGCGGATCCGGATGTTTGATTGATACAATCGCGGTCACCCCTTCACGCACATCTTCTCCGGTTAAACTTTCAGCATTGTCCTTTAATTGGCCATTTTTACGACCATAATCGTTAATCACACGTGTCAAGGCTGTTTTAAATCCTGTTTCGTGTGTCCCACCTTCATAGGTATTGATGTTATTTGCAAATGTACGCAAACTATCCTTAATATCCGTTGTGTACTGTAATGCTGCCTCCACGACAATACCATTTTCTTCACCTTCAACATAAACAGGTTCAGGAAAGATAACTGTCTTTTCAGAATTCAAGTATCCAACGTACTCTTTTATGCCACCTTCAAAGTGAAAGCTCTCTGTTGCAGGCACTTCTAAGCGGTTATCTGTAATAGAAATGCGTAAGCCTTTATTTAAAAATGCCAATTCTCTTACACGTGTTAATAAAGTATTGTAATTAAAAGTTGTTGTTTCACGGAATATATCGCTATCAGGGTTAAAATGCACAATTGTGCCACGATCAATTGTTGGTTTCTCATCCAATTTGACAATACTTGTATTCACACGACCTAATTTGAAGTCCATATAATATACTTGATTATCACGAATAACTCTAACATCTAGATTAGTTGATAACGCATTAACGACTGACGCACCAACACCATGTAATCCGCCAGAAACTTTATAGCCGCCACCACCAAATTTACCACCAGCATGTAATACAGTAAAGACTGTTTCAAGTGCAGATTTTCCCGTTTTAGTTTGGATATCTACTGGAATACCACGCCCATCATCAGTTACGGTAATTGAGTTATCTTTTTCAATTGTTACTGTAATATGAGAGGCAAATCCGGCTAAGGCTTCATCAATCCCATTGTCAACAATTTCCCATACCAAATGATGCAAACCTTGTGCAGTAGTTGTGCCAATATACATGCCTGGGCGTTTACGAACAGCTTCTAACCCTTCTAAAACTTGGATTTGATCTGCATTATAGTCCCCAGCACTGGCATTTACGGTACTGGCTTGACGAATTTCAACATCATCAGTGACAATACCATCTATATTTTCTAATTCATTATTTATTTCTTCAGACATATTAAATCCTTTATGTACTTGTTGGTCACTCAACTTGTTCTTCTAACACAATTTCACCTTGTTTCACGTGAAACACTCTAGGCGCATGAATTAATTGCCGTGCAACATCACTTAACGTTGGTGCTGTAATGAACGTTTGTACCTTATCTTGAATCGCTAACAAAAGATGTGTTTGCCGATTAGCATCAAGCTCGCTTAAAACATCATCGAGTAACAAGATTGGATATTCACCTGTTTCTTGTTGCATGAGATCTATTTCAGCTAACTTAATTGCAAGCGCAGTTGTTCTTTGTTGACCTTGTGAGCCAAAAACAGCGACATCGTTATCATTAACAATAAACTGAATATCATCGCGATGTGGACCAACTAATGTTGACCCTTGCATGATTTCACGTGATTGTTGCTTTTTTAAGGTTTGTTCAAAAACCAATTTAATCGTTGCTAAATCAGTTTCTTTTTCAAAATCAAGACTTGTTTGATATCTCAAAGTTAAAGTTTCACGTTTATTTGAAATTTCAGCATGAATGGGTTGCGCTGCAACTTCTAATCTTTCCAAAAATGTTTGACGTGCCAAAAGTACTTGCGATCCAATATCAACTAATTGTTCTGTCAAAACATCTAAAAAAATTGTGTCCGTTGTTTGTTTCATTTGCAATCGCTTTAAGTACGCGTTACGTTCCTTTAATATGCGACGATACTGCGTTGTATTGTACAAATATAAGGGATTCATCTGTCCAAATTCCATATCAATGAACCGCCGTCGCACACTCGGTGCACCTTTAACTAACTCTAAGTCCTCGGGTGCAAATAAAATAACATTTAATTGGCCAATGTATTGTGATAATTTAGATTGTTCCAAATGGTTCACACGCGCTTTTTTGCCTTTATTCGAAAAGTGCAAAGATAACGGTGTGTCACTAATGCTTTTCTTAACTCGACCACTAATTGTGGCTTCTTTTTCCTGCCAACGAATTAAATCTTTATCACTACTTGTTCGATGCGAGCGTGCCAAAGCTAAAACGTAAATACTTTCTAGTAAATTTGTCTTACCTTGTGCATTTTCACCCAAAAAAACATTCACACCATCACTAAAATTTAGCGTTAGGTCAGTATAATTACGGTAATTAACCAGTCTTAGCGATTGGAGTTCCAAGAACTAGGTCCTTTTGGTCCTGTACCACGACCACCTTGATTGGATCGACCAAACCCACCTGCACGTGTCCCATTTTTCTTACGTAATTCAGCAAATCGCGCCTCTTTACGTTCTTTAGCGACAGCAGCTTTTTGCGCTTTAATTCGGTCATTACGCACGGTTTTTTTTGCAGCAGCAGCACGTTCAGCTTTTTCTTCTTGTGCTGCTGCAATCATCTCATCAGCATTATCTGCCAATGAAATAACATAGTTCTCGCCGTCCACAGTAATCTCATCGTGATTATATAGTTTCTTACCACGTCGATTTTCAGTCTCGCCATTTAGTAAGACTGGAAAATCCATTAGATAGTACTTTGCCTGACCACCAGAAGAAATAATATTCTCTTCTTTGAGTAATTGTGTGAGTGTGATGTATTCAGTTGTGATTTTTATATTTTTCGTCATATTAGTTACTCTTGTATTGTACCATTTTTTTGCAGCTTATTCTTAAAAAAACGGTCTAAAATCGTTTTTAAGCGATTTTAGACCGTTTTAGGGATAAATGTTTGTTTGTTATCAAATTTATTCAAAACGCCCGTTAGGAATTAAAACGTGCGGACTGGTGTAATCAACTGTAATTGCTTATTATCTGTTTCACCAGCTGGTGTCAATGTGAATGGGCGCAAATTACTGGTAAATTTGATATCAACAGATTTACCAGTAAACACGCGTAGCGCATCACGAACATAATCTGGATTAAATGAAATCTCCAAATCTTCCCCCTCTACAGATTTGGTCACCAACTCTTCTTGTACACGACCTACTTCTTGTGATGTGCCAATCAGTGTTACCACGCCATTTTTCAGTGTGAGTTGAACAACGTTATTTCGGCTTTCATGACTCAATAGACTGGCACGATTAATTGCACCTAGTAAAGCACTTGCTTCAATCGTAAGCTGTGTTGTACTTTCTGTTGGAATTAAGCGATCTGTTTCTGGATAGTTTCCTTCTAATAATCTTGAATAAAACGTAGTATTACCTAAATCAAATACCGCTTGGTTTGCTGCTAACTTGATTTCAACTCGATCTTGCCCTTCTAACAAACTTTGTAATTCGTTAAACGATTTAGCTGGCATAATCACATCCGCTTTAACATGCGCATCAGTACCTGTTAAAGTTACAATTCGTTGCGATAAGCGATGTGAATCAGTTGTCACAGCTTTAACATCATTCCCATTCAAAGCTAGGTGTATACCAGTTAAAATGGGACGACTTTCTTGTGTTGAAGCAGAGATTTTTGTTTGCGAAATAATATCAACAAGTTGTGCTGCTGAAACACTCAAACTTTGAACATCATCCATTTCTGGTAATTGTGGATAGTTATGAACATCCTGACCATTAATTGTAAAATCAGAAGCACCAGATGTGATACTAGCACGAACCCCATCAACAGATAAGGTCATATCGTCAGCAGGTAAATTTTTAACGATGTTTGAAAAGAATGTCGCTAGTAATGTGATACCCCCTGGTTGTTTAATAATTAATTGGGCCCCAGTATCTGATTGATCAATACGCGTTTCAATTGAAATGTCACTATTTGATCCTGTTAAAATTAATTCTTCTTGGGTCAAGACAATTTTGATATTTGTCAAAATTGGAATTGTTGTACGAGATGAAATTGCACGAGAGACATCATTTAATGCCTTGATAAAAGCTTGACGATTAATTGAGAATTGCATAATTATGCTCCTTTGATTTTAGCAATATGCGTAGCCTTGTTTTTAAATATTTTAAATAAAAGATCTAGTAGTAATAATAAGGGGTGTTTAAGTTGGGGATAACTGTCTGGTCATAACGTAGTAAACATTTAAACTTGTTCACAATGCTGTGGGAAAAACAGCTACTTTATCATGTCTTATCCACAAGTGCTATTTACCCTATTTCCCATTTTTTATCTCATCTGTTAGTGCTTCCAGCATTTCTTTTGTTCGCGCATCAGACTCAGCTTTTTCGGTAATCTTATTGGTCGCGTGTAGAACGGATGAATGATCCCGGCCACCAAACGATCGCCCAATGTCTGGCAGACTCTCGTTTGTTAGCGTTCTGGTTAAGTACATAGCAACATGTCGTGCGGTTACGAGGTCTTTTTTACGACTCGTACTTTTGAGATCATCAATCGTTTGCATGTAGTAGTCAGCTACAACCTGTTGAATGCGTTCAACAGTGATTTTAAAGCCTTGATTGATATTTAAATCACCCAATATTTTTTGGGCGGTTTCTTTAGTGGCTGGTTTATTACGATAGCGTAACATTGCTTCAAAACGATGGAATGTACCTTCAAGTGTACGAATATTGGAATCAATTTTATCAGCAATTAACTCTAAGACGTCATTAGGAATCTCTAAATTGTCAGTTTCTGCTAAATTTTTGAGGATAGCGACACGAGTTGGCAAATCTGGTTTTTGAATATCCATTGAGATACCGGCCTCAAAACGTGATGTCAGACGAGACTGCAGATCAACAATTTCTGTTGGTAATTTGTCTGATGTCATGATGATTTGTTTACCTGTTTTGGTTAAAACATTAAAGGTATTGAAGAATTCTTCTTGAACTTTTTCTTTACCCGACCAGAATTGGATATCATCAATCAACAACAGGTCTACTGTACGATATTCTTTTTTAAATACCGCTGTTGCACCCTCTCCAGCACGCAAAGATTCAGTAAAATCATTTAAAAAATCTTCTGCCGTCGCATATTTAATGCGAGCCGATGGTGTTGTTTTTGAGTAAGCATTACCAATGGCTTGCATTAAATGCGTTTTACCAAGGCCAACACCACCGTAAATTAAATATGGATTATAGACACGACCTGGATCTTCAGCTACAGCACGTGCAATCGCGTAAGCATTTTCGTTACCAGTACCAACAACAAATTTATCAAACGTAAAATTCTCATTTAAATCTGATTCGCGTGTAAACGTTAGATTTTCTGTTTGAATAAGCGTGGATTTTTGTATGGCTTCGGCAATACGAAGTTCAGGCTTGATGAACCCTTCAGCAATTTCCATGGCATACTGTACAAAGCTCATAGCATACGATTTGTTCCAATTGTCAATGATATCACTGCTTTCATCAACGGGAACTTCTAGAATAATGCTTGATTCTGTTAAAGTAACTGGTACAAGGGGCTCTATATAGGTATCAAAGGAAACAGGACCAATTTCTTGATAGAACTTAGCTTTTACCTGATTCCATAATTCTTCTTTTGTCATGGGTTTTGTCACAAAAATCTCTCCTATAAATTCGGTGTACTTTAAAAATAACGGCAAATTAAAAAAATGACGTCTTGAACCGATCAACTTTTCTATATAAAGAAGAAGTAGCAAAGATTATTATAACAGTAAGAAATAGAGTTTTCCACAGGAGAGTGATAATTTTAGAGAATATCAACAGTTGTGGACAAAATAAAAAAAGGTTTGTGGATATAAGAACGAACATCTGTGCGAGTTATCCACAAACGAACAAGTTTATGAACATTCAAAAGTGGGTAAGGACAATATTTGAGGTTTGTTATAAACATTATCCACAATTTAGCAATAACAAGCTGTGGATATGTGGATAACTTGTGAACAGCCCTGTGACTAATGTTTCTATAAACGTAGTTACTGCACAGCCTTGTGTCTTGTTTTGGATAAGATTGTGAATAGTAAAGAAAAGGTTAAGGGCTTTAATACTTACCATCTTTTATAGACCTATCTTTGTTATACTTAAGGGTATGATTATACTATTTAACAAACCTTATAATGTTTTAACTAAATTCACGGATCCTGATGGTAGACCAACATTGGCTGATTATATTGATATCCCGCGTGTCTATGCTGCTGGTCGGTTAGACATGGACAGTGAAGGCTTATTGCTTTTAACAGATAGCGGTAAACTTAATCATGATTTAACTGATCCTGAAAATAAAGCCTATAAAACCTATGTTGTTCAAGTTGAGGGCATACCAACTAAAGCACAGTTGAAAGCACTAGAACAGGGCATTGAACTAAAAGATGGGATGACATTGCCAGCAAAAGTTAAACGTATCCCGTATCCAAAATGGTTGTGGGAAAGAGAAAAGCCGATTCGCGTACGTCAAAATCAACCTACCAGTTTTCTGCAAATTAAGATTAAAGAGGGGCGAAATCGTCAAGTTCGTCGTATGACTGCAGCAGTTGGAATACCAACGTTACGATTAATTAGAACGCATATTGATGCCTACCATATTGGCGATCTAAAACCTGGTATGTATCGTGTCATAAAATAAACTTATTTTTTGGTGCAAAGTGTTTTGAAACCGTTATAATGATAAAAGAAATAAAATATTAAATGAGGTGAGAGCATGGGACGTAAGTGGGAAAACATTAAAATGAAAAAGGCGCAGACAGACGGTGCTGCAGCCAAAGTTAATAGTAAGTATGGGATAGAAATTTATGTTGCTGCCAAGCAAGGGGGTAGTATTGACCCAGAAGCAAATTCAAATTTAAAGTTTGTCATTGATCGTGCCAAGCAAGCACAAGTACCAAAACATGTTATTGAACGCGCACTTGAGAAGGTAAGTGGTTCTGGTGATGAGACATTTATTGAAGGGCGTTATGAAGGATTTGGTCCCAATGGTTCATTAATTATTGTTGATACATTAACATCAAACGTTAATCGTACAGCGACAAACGTACGGACTGAATTTAATAAAAACGGTGGTACATATGGCGCAGCTGGATCAGTGAGTTATTTGTTTGATGAAACAGGCGTCATTGTTTTTGAGGGCAATGACGCAGATAGCATTTTAGAAACACTATTAGATGCTGACGTGGATGTTCGTGATGCAGAGCAACAAGATGACCAAATTGTTGTGTATACTGAACCAAGTGACTTACATAGGGCCATTGAAGTGCTACGTCAAAGTGGCGTGTCAGAATTTTCAACGACAGAGATATCAATGTTACCACAAGCAGAAATGGCGCTTGAGGGGGATGACTTAGCAACATTTGAAAAATTGATTGATGTCCTTGAATCAGATGAAGATGTCCAAACAGTACATCATAACGTTGCATTGTAATAAATAGACAAACAAAATACGTGAGCACCTAATTTTTTAGATGCTCACGTATTTCTGTCTGTCAATAAAAAACCTGATTGGGGAAGGTTAATCTATGTACAAAAAGCTTAAACAAGTATTTATATTGATTGCAATTATTTTGGTTACAATCATTAGCGTGCGTTTCGTCAAAACTTACCAGAGTGAGATGTTCGGTGGGAACCGAGAAGTCATTGCAGTTAATCAAGCCACATTGAATTTACAAGATGACTTGCAAAAAATTGCTAAAGCAAAACAGGTACTCATTGCCAAGCAAATTGTGGTGACGCCTAAAAACAAAACTGGTCAACTAATTAATACATATCAAAAAATTGGCACTGGTCAATTACCTAAAAATTTACCAGAGCAAACCCATACGGCGTTGATAAAAAAAGTCCGGATACAGTGGTTTATGTCATTATCGGAAAAAATTTGTCAGCAGAACAATTAGTTAATTTACTCAACAAAACAGGTAATAATACCCAAGTTTTTAAAACAAATCAACAGCTGATTGTTTTAAAACAATTGGTACTTGTACCACAAACACTACTAGCCATTATTGTGCTGATATTTAGCTTTATTGCTTTGTTACTGGCTGATTATATTGCTGCCTTTAAAAAAATTGGTATTTTAAGATTAGCAGGGGAGAGCACAAGCCACTTTGTGTGGAAAAATACATATCATGATCTTGTCACTGTATTAATGACTGTAGGCGTTACAATGGTTGGCGCGATGGCATATTTGAGTTGGCAATCATTAGTTATGCCTATTTTTATTGAAATTTTATTAGTGAGCGTAGGATTCTTTATTGCTTTAATTGTTCTAGCGATTGCTTTCGTGGCAAGTACCTTCTCGGTATTAATGACAAGGCAACCAATTAATTTACTGATTAAAGGAAAAATGCCAATTCGTGGGTTCACAGCTGTCATTGTGACGCTACAACTACTGACAATCTTAGCGGCTATCTATGCGGTTTCTACAGTCGCTACTGCACAGCAAAGTGTGACACAGGTGAAGCAAGGGCAACAAGAATGGCGAAAGAATAGTCAATATTATGGTCTGACTGCCATTCAAGGTGAAGCAAGCGGGAAAGATTGGCAAGGTTTTTATCAAGCGTTACTTCGGGATCCAAATAATCTATTGATTGCGAATAATTTTGATTCTATATATGCATCAGAATACGGGACGAATGGGAAAGCGGCCATAAAAAATACCAATGGTTATTTACCAACTGCGTTTGCTGATGAAAATATGCTCTTTGTATCGCAAAGCTTTTTGAAAAAAGCGCATATTCAGATTTCGTCAACTTTGAATCAGCGACTAGCAGATTTGAAACAAGGTCAATATGGCTTGTTGATACCAGAAAGTCAAAAACAGAAACAAAATCAGCTAACTAGCATTTGGGGGAACTATTTTCAGCCGTCAAAAGTAGATATTAAGGCGGGTAATGGTATTAAAATGCAACAATTATCTGGTCTTTATCATCCCACTAACACTAATATCTTTGCTTATCCGGTCTATAGTGCTGGGGGGGTGATATCTTCTAACCAAGTCTATGCACAGAACCCAATCATCGTGGTATTTGGCAGTCAGACATTTGATGAAAATCATATGGATCACTTGAATCAATACATTTATCAGACTTTAATCACTAATGTTAGTCGGACAAAACAGTTAGTGAAAAAATATCATCTCGAATTAAGCATTGGTGCGTTTGCAAATGGTTACGAAGAGGCTAATCAGCGACTACATACGATGCAAACAAAGCAAACATTTTTGATTGGTAGCACAATTGTTGCTATTATCAGTTCAATTCTGTTAACTTATGTTTTGAATGTGATTTATTTTTATCAAAATCGTCGTAAATTTGTGATTGAACGTCTGTCAGGGATGAAAGCACAACAAATTCATGCGACTTACTTAAAAGTCATTGTTGCTAGCTCAGGTTTATTGGCACTTTTAGTTTGGCTCATGCATTTGCCATTGGTTAGTTTTTTGGTACCTGTCATTTATCTATTACTTAGTGGTTTGATTTTTGTATGGCAGGCTAATCAAGCTAAAGAACAACAAGTTCAGTATTTGAAAGGGGAGTAAAATGATTGAATTAAAAAATATTCATAAACAATTCGATGAGAAAGTGATCTTAGATGATTTTTCATACCAGTTTGAAAATGGCCAGTCGTATGCATTGACAGGCATGTCAGGTAGTGGCAAAACAACATTACTTAATATGATTGGCAAGATAGAGAAGCCAGACACTGGTGACGTGCTGATCGATCAGAAGCAGTTGCGCAAGATTCCAGAACAAGTTTATTTTCAAAACTATGCTGGTTATCTGTTTCAAAATTATGGTCTCATTGATAATAAAACGATTGAACAAAATTTAACTTTGGCATTTGTAGGTAAACATATCAAAAAGGCCGAGCAAAAGTCGCAGATGCTGGCCGCACTCAAACAAGTAAATTTGACCTTAGATCTGTCTCGGAAAGTGTATTCACTATCAGGTGGTGAAGCGCAACGTGTGGCGATTGCTAAAATTATTTTAAAAAAACCGATGATTATCTTGGCCGACGAACCAACAGCGGCATTGGATGAAAAGAATGGGCAAGAAGTTGTTGACTTGATGAAGCAGTTAGTTACAGATGATACAATTTTAATTGTGGCAACACATAACCCAATGGTTTGGGAACAATTAAATCAACGCGTGAAACTTGATTGAATAAGGAGAAAATGATGAAATTTGGATTATTTAGTATTGGATTGCAAGTTTTCGTAGCTTTGGTATCTATTTTTACTATGATGACACAAACGTATTTGCGGCAACCAGTAAAATTATTTTTGTGGCTGTTTCTACTTATCGCAGTGACTTCAATTATCATTGATGTGGTTAATTTGAAAAAAACGAATGTGTGAGTGGATCGCACCGCGACATTCATTGACTAACTATTGTCCTTCATCATGATAAGGGGTACAATGTTAGTATTGCATCTACTAAAAAATTTTTAGACATAAAAACAGATGAATTTCCTTGCTTACATAGTTGATTCATGTTATGATTAAAATCGAATTGCAAAGTTTTTGCAGGTAAAAAATCGCGAATGGAGGTGAACACACATGAAGCGTACATACCAACCAAAGAAGC
>ERZ794964.30-NODE-30-length-18991-cov-14.731939_pt1 | contig 18991 bp, 24 predicted proteins | sample MGYA00375741_ERZ794964 | MGnify/ENA primary metagenome ERZ794964 (study PRJEB30138, sample SAMN05968712) | food fermentation metagenome | isolation source: fermented_meat | host: spontaneous_fermented_meat_time_40_first_replicate;sponta... | place: Italy | collected... | reverse complement strand
ATGCGTGAATTAGGGATTAAATCCCGCATGCAAAAACGTTATCGCAAACCCAAAAATGTTGTGACGGTTGATCAAAAACCCAATCTGATTAAAAACTTGCATGATTTGAGCGGTGTTTGGCAAACAGATATCACTTATATTCAGTTGACTAATCACAGATGGGTCTATTTAGCGACCGTTTTGGATCCTGAGAAGAGAAAAGTATTGGGCTATAAAATTGGCGATACAATGACAGCCGAGCTAGCCACAAGTGCCTTACAGATGGCTTTAGATAAGCATCGAAAGCCACTCATTATTCATTCAGATATGGGGTCACAATACACGAGTGCTGAATTTAATATTAAATGTCAAAATTATGGCTTGAAACATTCATATTCACTCAAAGGACATCCATACGATAATGGCCGTATGGAAGCATTTCATTCAATATTGAAACGTGAAGAGGTGTATTTGAAGGCATACGAAACATTAACGCAAGTCCAAGCAGCCATTGGTTGGTATATCAATTTTTATAATCGCAATCGTATCTCAAATGTTGCCTAAGTAACTGAATAAAAATGGTCCAATTTATTGACTTCTAAGCAATAGACTGGGCTACTAGAAATATCTATTTGAGAGGAGCTAACACAGAATTTTAGAATAATCATAATTACCTAAATGAGATTGTTTAACATAAAGTAATTAAAAAAATAAACTCATAATGAAAAACTAACATATTCATTATAAGTTTATTTAGCATAAATCCTATTTTATAAGATACCTCACCGGTCTATCCCACGTATCCTTTGAAAATTTATGGATTGATTGAGGAGGCAACACTAGCGAAACCGTTATACCATTATACTCTGCCAACGTTGCGTCAAAGAAACCTGCACCGTAACCTATCCGATAATTATCTTCGCTAAAGGCTACACCGGGAACCACCATTAGATCTATTCCCTTCAAATTTTGTGCTTGATTTTCATCTTGTGTTGGTTCTAGAATTCCGAATTTTGATTTACTCATTAAACTTTCTATATAGTCAAACCATAATAATTTTCCACTACTCACCCTAGGTACTACTACTTTCTTATGGCTTCTCAATGCCTCCTGAATAATGACATCAGTACTCAATTCGTGTTCCATACTTATAGTTACAGCCACTGAATTAGAGTTATTCCAATATGCCTTAGAAAACAGAATTGCCTGTAATCGCTCTTCTTCAGTAATCTTGCTATGGTAATCATATAATTTTAGTTTATCCAAGGTCATTTTTCTTATTTCTTTTTTACTAAGCACTGCTACAAATCTCCTCCAAATTATCTTCAAACTAATCCGATAAAATCTTACTAATTATCTCTTTTAATTCTGGCACAACCTCTTGTTCAAACCACGGATTTTTTTTAATCCATATATTATTTCTTGGTGAAGGATGAACTATCGGAAAATAAAGAGGCAAGTAATTTTTGTAGTTCTTTATTACATCGGTTATCTTGCTTTGATAACCAAGATTCAGATAATATTTCTGAGCATATGATCCCACCAATATAATTAACTGAACATCGGGCATAAGCTCCAATAATTTTGGGTGCCATTTGTTAGCTACTCCTCGTCTGGGCGGTAAGTCACCCCATTTTCCTTTTCCTGGATAGTAAAAGTCCATGGGAATTACGCCAATTTTTCCTGAATTATAAAAGGTATCTTTACCAACCCCGATCCACTCTCTTAATCGATCTCCCGATGCATCATCCCACATTATACCCGAGTTTTGAACTCGTAATCCCGGTGCTTGACCAATAATGACTAATTTTGCTTTTTCCGATACGTGAAATATTGGCCTTAATCCTTTTTTAGTAAACTCCATATTCATTTGATCTGCTGCTATATCATCAATAATACTCATATTCCCCCTCCTAACCAATGTATAATAATTATTATAAGCTACTTTATCAAACTTATATTGATTTATTAGTTCACAACTAAACTATAAAAGTCTACCAAGAGTCGTGCAACTTCTTTCTGCATCGCATTAAATTCGGCACGAGTCACTGGCTTACCACTCACATCAGTCATAACGATCTGAGCCTTTTTGACCCAACCCGTGACGGTTTTACAGCCAAATGACATTCATTGGCTAGGGAATTAGCAGAATGGCCCTCATTGTGCAAGGCAACAATTGGTGATTTAAATTCAGTTGAGTATCGCTTAGTCTCCATAATAAAAAAACTCCTATACTTGATTATCTCGGATTATGCCCTAGAAATAAAGCTACCCAGATTTTCGGTATACGAGCAATCCACCTTATATAGAAAAGATATTTCTTTTTTTATCATATTCAAAACTTGTGTTGAACCGTTTACTAATTTCATTGAGTCTATTCATTACCAACGTGGCTTCGTTTTCTGAAGGGATAATCGGTAAACCGCGCTTAAGTGCATTATCACGTGTCATGCCTAAATCAAGTGGAATGACATTAAGAGTGGTTAGCCGTCTATCATCATTGATTTCCAATTCTAAAATGATATTTTGCGAAAATTTCTTGTCGCCACTGAACCCCTTAAAATTGCCTTTTTCATCAACCGCTCTTTGATGATGTAATTGTGACGGCTTAGAATGTCCATCAAGACCGTACGCTTGATACATCTCTGGGGGAATAATTGAGTTTCCTGCTTCAAATTCCATGATTAAGCTACCCAGATTATAAAAAATCCATTTATCTTTGTATAGCTCTGCTCCTCTGATGAAATGTGCGCCATGACCAATCACAATATCAGCTCATGCATCAATTGCTGCATGAGCTGTTTGCACTACAAAATCTGCAGGCTGGTCTTCATACCAATCACCATTGACACCCTCATGTGTATGAATGTTTAAGAAAACAAAATCGCTTCGCTTTTTGGCATCTTTAATGCTTGCTCTTATACTAAAAAAATGGGCTATTTTTATTCAGTCCGTAAAATGAAAGTATAGGAGTATTTTTATATCAATTCGTTATTCACAAGATTTCAAAGGTTCATTGGTTAAACTTCACCAAGAAGTCCGTTCACTTAAATCATTAGCAGAAGAATTCGGACCGTCGAAGGATTCTATTGCTATTTGGTTTAAATAAGCTACTCCAATCATGATCGAGGGTCATCCACAGACTTTAAAAGACGTCAAACAACTAGAGAAGCGCCTCGCTATTTTGGAGGAAGAAAACGAAATTTTATCACGCATAGCTTGACAGGCATTGAGCGACCGTTTTTGATCCTGAGAAGAGAAAAGTACTGGGCTATAAAATTGGCGATACAATGACAGCCGAACTAGCCACAAGTGCTGAATTTAATATCAAATGTCAAAATTATGGCTTGAATCATTAATATTCACTCAAATGACATCCATACGATAATGGCCGTATGGAAACGTTTCATTCATTATTGAAGCGTGCAGAACTTTATTTGAAGCCATACCTAACATTAATTGAAGTCCAAGCAGCCATTGGTTGGTATATCAATTTTTATAATCGCAATCGTATTTCCAATGTCGCCTAATTAACTGAATAAAAATAGTCCAATTTATTGACTCCTGAGCAGTTATATCTGCCACTAGAAACGGAAACCGCGCGACAGCCAACCGCCACCACAACAGTTAAGCTCGCCCGTGGTTATTATTATGATTGTGGCTTTTTTTATTGTCTTTAAATCTAAATCAATAGAGAAAATTAAAAGAAGTTGTTGACACAAGCAAGTCACAAATGCTTGATTGAGAGTGAGGGAAGTTTAGAGCCGAAGTTAGTTTTTCCCTTGTTTTGGGAAGAAAAAAACTTTAATCAAACAAACACTTGACCGATCGTTCAGTCGTCCGTCACCTTATCCATACAAGCTTTGGTTTTACCCACTTGCTTTAATCAATTACTTAGTCATTGAACCAATAAAAAAACGCCCTTATTGGCGCTGTATCACTATATTTATTCTCTTTGTCACGATACAGCTTAAAGACAAGCTCTGTGTCCTTGAACACCGTTTTACCTGCCGAGCCGTTAATGGTCGCTCTCACCCTACTACACGCCCAGTATGGATTGTTTGTGTAGCACCCAAATATTTTTGTACAGTAGTGTCTGGGAAAATGGCACTTGTCTATTTTTTCGTATACCTGATACAGCAATTTGGATCTACCGAGTTGCAAGAAACACAACTACCCCCTACCTGTCATATCAACCATACCCCTTAAAGTGTTTGGCTTCACTCTTTTTGAAATCACCCACATTTACAACACAAAGGTTATGTTGTATAATAGAGCTACATTGATCAAACAAATAAGATGTATGTAGCTATCAAGGACGGCAATCCTTGGTGGCTTTTCTTTTATTCTTTTTTATTAACACTATCAATATAATATACCCTAATCACCCTGTCAACAATATATTTGTTTAATAGTGATATTTAACTATTTAACTATTTAACTATCTATATATATAGATATTTATAAATAGTTAAATAGTTAAAACGGGATATTTAACTATTTATAAACACTATAAAACCAGTATGTACAGCCGGTTAAATAGTTAAAAAGTTATATTTATCTATTGATATATTTATATATAGTGATATAGTTATATTTATAAATAGTTATATAGTTATATATTATTTTTTTATAAAGGACTAATCATGGAATTAAAAACAAATAGAAAACAAGCAATCACGCTAACAGTTGGAAACTTCAAAGGTGGTGTAGGAAAAACTACTAATAGTATTCTAATAGCATATACATTAGCACAAAAAGGAATTAAGACCTTAGTTATTGATCTTGATCCCCAAGCAAACGCCACAAAAACACTAACTTTAACAAAGTTAAACCAAGATGAAGACGGAATACTCACGTTTGAAAAAACACTTATGCGTGGTATTGCTGACAATAAAATTGATGATCTACCAATAAAAATTATTGATAATTTATTTTTAATGCCTTCAAATATTGATTTCGAAGAATTTGCCAAGTTTTTATACCAAAACACAGACAATCAAACAGACGAAGATTTTTATTTTTCAAAACTATTAGATCCAATAAAAGAAAGTTTTGATATTATTATTATTGATGTTCCACCAATGTCTAAAGAAATTACACGTAATGCTGTTACTAGTTCTGACTATGTTTTAATTTCACTACAAACACAAGAACATTCACTAACTGGTGCTGAAAATTATATCGAAGAGTTAAATAAACTAAATGAAAAATATGATCTAAATCTAACAGTTGTAGGTTTACTGCCAGTTCTTTTAAAAAATACTGGAACAGTTGATGAATATATTATTGAAAATGCCAAAGAAATTTTCGGTGAAAGCAATATTTTCTCAACAATTGTGCCACAAATGGAACGTATTAAACGCTTTGATATAAATGGAATTACAAATCATGATAGACATGACTTAAAAGTTCTACAAAAGTATAACGAAGTCACAGATGAGCTAATTACTAGACTAAATTTTTATGAAAAAGAGGTAAACTAAAATGAGTAATAGCGTACTAAAAGGAATGAACCCAAGAGTACAAGGTAACATCCCAGCTAAAGAACAATTTTCTTTAAATGATAGTAGAGAAAAGAAAGTAGCACCAAAGCCACAATCTACAATTAAAACAGATACTATTGAAACTAAAAACCAAAAATCTAATAAAGAAAAATTTGTCAATCAAAAGTCGCAAATTAAAATTTCTGAAAGTATTAAAACGGAATTAGCTGCACTCAAAGCTATTAACAAAACAAAGTTTGACTACGAAGTAATAGAATTATTGATTGACAGTTATGTTCAAAATTCACTAACATCAACACAAAAAAGAAAATTTAAAGCATTAACCAGTGACGATTTTTAAATTGGTATAGATTGTGAAAAAAGCTTAAACCTGACTTTGTGAACTGTCGGAAAAGGGCAAGGGGCTCCAAATTCACAAGGTTAATTTCACAACGGGCGAGAACGGTTGCTATAACGGCTACTTTGGGTAAGACATGTTATATTAACTTGAATTGGCCTGATAATTTTCATCTAAATGTTCCATAATAGTGTTTACTGATAGTGTTAAGCAACAATGTGCAGAAATACTTGTCATCTGGTATAATATAAGTATAAATAAAAAGGACTAGCTCAAACTAGTCCCATGGTTGTCATTAGATAACCGCCTTAATTCATTTCAACAAAGAAACAACCCGAGAACGGCTAAATTCATGTGGTTGTTTTTTATTGATTATTTTTTAATGTTCCTAATCAATACAACGACAAATGCCAAACCTGATAGCATTAAACTCAATGAGCCTAACACAATCATAGCTACTTCGTAACCTGACATTGTGCCACCTTTCTAGACAGAGGCACATACAGATAAACCATAAGCACCACCACCTTTAAGCGGCTACCACCAAACAACCACTTATTATTATAACATGATATTATACACAAAAAAAAACAGTGATCACTTCATTTAGTAATCACTGTTTTTTTTATTCTAAATTAGATAAAATTTCTACGAACCCGGCTTCATCATTTGTTGACAAATAACCAACAAATTTAATTGCAGCATATTGTTCTGCTCTTATACTAATAAACGTTGAAATTTTTTTGAACATTTTTTTCTTTTTATCATTGAATATATTTCCATGCACTCCAATTTTACTGTATAGTATTCAGGGCGAATTTCTATTTTAATTCGGTAATTAATGCTTTAATTTGATCTCGAATATTCCGGAATTCTTGTAGTTGTTCCTCAATAGTTCCCTTTGTTTGTGCTGGATCTGATAAAGGCCAGTGCAGGCTTTTAGTTTGTGCTGGAATCATTGGGCACTTATCTTTCGCATCACCACATAAAGTAATAATGACATCTGCCGTATTAAAATATTGTAAATCAATTAATTTTGAATACTGTTTACTAATATCAACTCCATCTTCAGCCATAACTTTGATTGCCATTGGGTTTAGCCCATGAGCTTCAACTCCCGCACTTTCAATTTTAAAATTATTAGCTGGCAATATTTGTTTTGCATATCCTTCTGCCATTTGGCTACGGCACGAATTTCCCGTACACAAAAAATAAACTTTTTTCATTTGAATCTGCCCATCTCTTTCTTCACCATTTTTAAAATATTCCTATTTTAATAAACTGATTCTTATAAAAAGTATACACAAAAAATCCAATAATACTAGTCATTGGAATTCGCTTATCAGCTGTTACTCATCTAATTTGTTACAGTACACCTAATGGCTAGTAAATCAATTGTCAATAGCCCCTAAATACATACTTCTCTAGAACATAATTAGTGCTCAGAAGTCAATAAATGGGACTATTTTTCTACCAGAAGTCAAGTGTTTCAATGCATTTAGCTTCTTTTTATGATGCTGCAATTGGTCATCAAGCACTACTAAAATAAACCGATGTCTTCACATTGGTTTTGCAAAATGTTAGGCTTATAAATGTACAATTCTAGCGCTTTGACGCTGTATCGTAATCGTACAATTGGTTATTCAAAACCAGATAGTGCATGGTTCGTAAGAGACGTGACATCGCACCAATAGCAATTTTCTTTGTTCCCTTTGACATTGAAGATTGCTTTTTCTTTTGATACCAATCATTGATATGATTTTGATGACCATAAGTTGCCGTACTAGCAATGTTACTAATGGCTTTGAATAGCACTTTTCTGGCGATTGTATTACCTCGCTTTGTGATGAACCCAGAACTTTTATAATCACCTGAATCATTAAATCGTAAGTCAATCCCGACAAAGGCATTCAATTTGTTACTAGTCGCAAAACGATGCAAATCACCTAATTCAGCGATTAGAGAAACCACTGTTTTGTCCGAAAATCCTGGTATACTCTGATAAATGTCATATTCAGGTAAATCTTTGGTCTGATCAACCATAGTCGCTAAGACATTGGCCTTGCTTTGAGATAACGCAATTAAGCGCTGCGCATAATAACGCACCTCGGTAACATTATACGAAGCAACGGCAACAGCAGGCGCTGATAGGCTGCCAAGCGCCACTAGTTTATCAACGAGTCGTGTTAAACGCGCAACACCGATTTGACGACTGACGCTGCTTTGAATCGTATCGGATAACGTTTGTCGTGAATGCTTAGCCATTGTGGCATGAGGGATTAACGACACAATCTCCCAATATTGTTGGCTATCGGTAGTTGAAAACAAGGTTTCAATTTCTGGGAAAGTCAATTGAAGCAAACGATGTAGCCGATTTTTAGCGGACACAATATCGTGGTTTAACTGTTGGTAAAAACGACTCATATCTTGTAGTTCAATATAAATCGGATTCTGAACGTAACTTTTAGCACGCTTTAAAATGAATTGCGTTTCCGCCAAATGCTTGGCATCGTTAAGATCATTTTTGTTAGGACGTAATTGATCCAATTGCTTTTTAACGGTCAAAGGATTCAGGTAAGTATAAGGATAATTGTGGGCCTCTAAGAAAGTTTTTAAACGTCTCGAATAAACGCCTGTCGCCTCAAACACGATATCTGGGAACGTATTAAACTGCATAATGACCGTATTTAACTGATTGAACCCAAAGACATCATGGGTGATCTTAAAATTCTGTACAACCTTACCATCAACAGCGACGGCAACTTGACTGGTTGCCTTCGAAACATCAATACCAATAACAGCGTGCATGAGTGCACCTCCAAAGAATAATTGATTGAAACAGTCACTGGTAGCCATCACCATCTAATTTTCTATACTCGACGTCTAGCGTCTAACTTACTAAGAACAAATTGTGTGGTAACGCCAGTGAAACGGCCACTTTTATTCACGACATCCAGTGCCAAAAAACTCCGCGACCTATGCTTCACAACCTATTTTAGAATAAATCAAAAATAGGTGAAGACTATCTCCGTCGAGATTAATCTTCACCTTTAATGTTAGTAAGTTTTATTCAGTTAATTAGGCGACATTTGAGATACGATTGCGATTATAAAAATTGATATACCAACCAATGGCTGCTTGGAATTCAGTTAATGTTTGGTATGCCTTCAAACGACGATAACCATAAAATTTAAAGGTTTTCCAAACATCTAAAATTTAAGGTTTTAGGGATTCTCTACGCTTTTCTTGTCGACTGGGCTGCCAATGGCGCCAGTTATAGTAGGTACTAGGTTTGATTTTAAGTGCACTTAAAATACGCACAAGCGCGTAACCTTGTGCTAAAAATTGGTTGATGAGCGGCAATCTTACATCACGGTTTTTTTTCTAGTCAGATGGTCGCTCAATACTTGTCAGGCTAGGCGTGATAAAATTTCGTTTTCTTCCTCCAAAATAGCGAGGCGTTTCTCTAACTGCTTGACGTCTTTTAACGTCTTTGACTGACCCTTGGTCATGATTGGGGTAGCTTGTTTAACCTAAATAGCAATAGAATCTTTTGACGGTCCAAATTCTTCTGCTAATGATTTAAGTGAGCGGCCTTCTTGGTGTAGTTTAACTAATGAATCTTTGAAATCTTGTGAATAACGAATTGACATAAAAATACGCCTATACTTTTATTTTACGGACTGAATAAAAATAGTCCATTTTTTTAGTATAAGAGCAGAATTCCAAGCAGCTATCGGGTGGTATACTAATTTTTATAATCGCAACCTTACCTCAAAATTTCAAATGTTGCCTAAGCAACTGAACAAAAGTAGTTCAATTTATTGATTTCTGATCATAAAATATCGCCGACAATTCAATATTATCAAAACTAACATTCCTAAAATTTGTGTCTTCTTTACTTTTTTCATCATTTCTCCTCATACACTGAAAAAAAAGCGCTTATGCGCTTTTGTCAAATAAATGTATGCTTTGTTAAATTACTCTTCAGAGCCTTCAAGCTCCCCTTCTTGAATGATAGCTTCTTCCTTGGTCGATTCTGTAACACCGTGTTCATGCTTAACTGGTGAATAGATAGAGTAGCACTTCATAACCTGATCACCAACATTGATAACATTGTGCCAAGTATTATCAGGAATAATAATGGCCTCACCAGGAGTAATATCCTTATCAATAGTCAATTTCTCTCTATCTTTTCCCATCTGAACATGTCCGACACCTTCAACTAAATAAATAAACTGGTCATTACCATGATGAATTTCCATTCCAATATCACCACCATTAGGTGGAATTGCCATTAAAGTAACTTGAAAATGATCTCCTGTCCACAAGGTTGTGCGATAATTAACATTTTTTATAGCCGCCTGATTAAGGTCAACAGCAAATGGATGTGGTCCGTAATCTTTCAACTTCATCTCATTGTTAGTCATTATTTAATTCCTCCTTTGCTCATTATAGCACAAATACATGATCTTATACTTAATTAGTGGGCGTCAAATAATGAGACCAAACCACTTATTTGATCAGTATAAGATCAATGAAAATAATCAACTGTGTATCACCACGGCATGTTTTGCAGTAATTTGTAATGTTCATTTAATTCTTGTAATTAACCGTAAAATAAAATGTTATAATTTACACATGGATATACAAATTAGTAAAAAAATAAATATTCTACGTGCCATTGTGATGGGAGCGAACGACGGTATTATTTCAATTGCTGGCGTTGTTTTTGGTGTTTATGGGGCCTCAATGAATACTTGGACAATTTTTCTGGCTGGCCTGACAGCAACAATCGCCGGTACTTTTTCAATGGCCACAGGTGAGTATGTATCCGTAAATTCACAATTAGATTCAGAGCGTTCAGCTAAAGACGAACAAAGAAGTGCGCTAGTTAATAATTTTTCACAAGAAGCTCAATTTCTGATACAACACTATCAAACAGATGGCATCAGTGAGGAAAATGCACGGTTACTTGCGCAACAAAGCATGCAAAAAGATGCATTAGGAGAAACCTTACACGCACGCTATGGCATAAATGAGGATGATTTTATCTCGCCAGCTGAAGCTGCTATTGCTTCAATGATGGCTTTCCCCCTCGGTGCCATCCTGCCAATGGTCGGTATGATCTTTGTCCCGATGACCTACCGTGTCGTCATAACTCTTATTTTTGTAATTTTCGCCTTGGTTTTAACCGGCTATTTCTCAGCCGTGTATGGAAATACACCAAAAAAAACAATGATTTTACGAAACGTACTGATGGGGCTATTAACAATGTCCGTGACATACTTAATTGGCTTATTAATGGCTGCGTAATATGGAATACAAAAAATTGACTTTATCAGAAAAATTAAATATTATTCGTGCTGGAGTGTTGGGCGCCAATGACGGTATTATTGGTGGCGCTGGTGTCATCCTCGGTGTTACTGGTGCGACTACCAATAATACAGTCGTCTTTGTAGCTGGTATTGCTGAAATGCTCGCTGTTGCTTTTTCTATGGCGTCAGGGGAGTTTGTTTCGGTTTCGTCACAAAAAGATACAGAAAAAGCAGTTGTTGCAAAAGCTGAGACCCTTTTGGCCACCCAACCTACAATTGTGCATGATGAAATTGCTATATATTATGAACAACGGGGTGCTGATCCTAAATTAGCCGCACGTGTGGCGGATGACCTGATGACAAATGATGCTTTGAAACACTATGTACAAATTAAGTACGGTATTGTAGTTGGAAAGTATTTAAGCCCTGCACATGCCTTAGTATCATCATTTATTGCCTCAATATCTGGTGGTATCTGGCCATTACTATCCGTGATATTACTACCCGACAATCTGAAAGTTATAGGAACAATTTTAGCAACACTTTGGGCACTTTTTTTAACTGGTTGGCTAAGCGCTTGGGCGGGACGAGCACCAATAATTCCAGCTGTTTTGCGCAACATATTCACAGGAGTGCTCACAATGGCCTTCACTTATTGGCTTGGAACCTTGTTTAAGTAGCAAAATGAAATTTTATAACGCATAACCTGACAGAAACCAATCAGCCATTTGCTAATATAACAACTTTTATAATTGTAATATCAAATCTTTTTGAACAGTGGTTTCATGATTATCGGAGCTACTATTGTTGAAACGATGACAGCAACAATAAACTCTGCTGAAGTATAATCATCAATAATATGTGATGATATACCTATTTGAATAATCACAAGGGCCATCTCACCTCTAGAAATCATGCCTGCCCCAATTGCACTTGAAACTCTGGTATCTAGACCAGAAATTTTTGCTCCCCATAACGAGCCAACAAATTTTGTGACAATAGCTAAAATACTAAAAATTATAATAGCCGTTATCTTATCTCCCAGTCCCTGGATTACGATTTCAAGACCGATGGACCCGAAAAATACAGGGTAAAAGAAAGAATTACCCATTTTCGTGCTGATAACACCAATTTTATCAGAAAAATTATACTTCCTGAGTAGTATGCCTAACGCAAAAGCGAGTAATGGTAAGATACTGTTTATCCCCAGTGCACCTCCACCTACTAAAACAGAAAATAAAGTCACCGCAAACAAAGCAATTATGTCATCTATTACAGCCGCCGAAAGTATGATTGCTCCTATTGCAGTGGCTAATTTTTTTTGTTCCGATAGTACAGCTAACGTGATAGAGATTGAAGTTGCAGAGAAAACAACACCAGCAAATATGGAAGTCTGTATATTATATCCAAGAAATAAAAATGCAATCGGGAAAGTAATTAAGGGTAGTAGTACCCCCATAACTGCAATGAGTGACGATGCTTTAATGTATCTTTTCATTTCCTTTAAATCAGACTCTAGTCCCGAATTTAACATCAGTAAAAAAATACCTATCTCAGCTATCAAGTGGATTAAATGACTTGACTGTACTATATTCAATATGCTGGATCCTAAAATGATACCTGAAAATAGTTGCCCAACAACTTCAGAAAAACCAAACCAGGTGCCTACCTTTCCCAGAAAAATAGTAACTATGACTAATAACATGATTAATAGATATTCCATTATTTCTCCTAAATTTAAAAAGCTCCAAAAAATGCTAGTTCCCCGACTAACACTTCTTGAAGCTTACGCCCAACCGTTGAAATTAAATTAAGTTAAATATACCATAGTTTTATTATTCAAATCAAATTTCGCTATATATTATTGTCCTGATCCTACGATATAATTATTCAAAAGACATTTTCTGTCTCTAATTAAAAAAATACGAATTTTTATTAGCAAAAAAGGAATATATAGAAATTGTTTAAACAAAGAACTTACACCAAAAAAAGCTGATGGTTAGTACAAAACTAATTTTTATATCATCATATTCCACCTCTTCTTAGGCAAATTTTTAGTTTGATACAATTATGTTGAATATAATTTCACTATTACGATGTGCTCACTCAATCAAAACACTCTAAATTACGATAAAGCGATGTTATCTCAATTGAATTTGAAACTAAAGCTGGTTCCAATTATTTGTAAAAAAGAATCTCCTGGTAATTATTTCTGTAATTGTAATTTAATTGATAACGAATTTATCTTTTCGACGCAAAAACTCTAAAATGGTGTTTTTGAAATTTATTTAGTTGTTAAGTGATAGTTGATTTCTAGTAATTTTTGCATCTTTTTGGTTCGTTCTAATATAAATGATATCACCAGCACGTAATACTAAGTCTCCTTTGGGAATCAGTACATTTTCAGATCTTCTGACCAGTGTAATCAAACTATTTGATTCCAGTTGTAAGTCTCTTATTTGTTGATCTTCTAGCATACCACCAGCAAGAACAGTGACTTCCATAGTTATCATGGATGACATCGCTAGATGCGCTGGTTTTCTTTTCAACAAACGTTCTAATAAAGATTCATATATTGGTGCGCCATTTAATAGATCAACTACTAAGTAGGCTACTAAACTTACAAGTGCTAAAGGTAAAATGTGGGTCACACTCCCAACCATCTCAAAGATAAGAATAATTGCAGTAAATGGTGCTTTACCAATACATGCGAAATAACCTGCCATACCGATCACAATAAAGTTTAAAGCATAATTTGCACTCATGAGATGTAAATAGACAAATATATGAGCCATCAATACCCCACTTAGTGCACCTAGAGTCAAAATAGGTAAAAATATTCCCCCTGGCAGACCGGAACCATAACTAATCATTGAGAAAACAAATCGAACGAACAAAATTACGATGATCATTTTCATTGTCATAGGTGTTTCTTTCAGTGATAAAATTAAATTATTTCCCCCACCTAAAAGATTGGGCCATAAAATTCCAATCGGTATCACCAAGATAAACGGCACGATACCGTATAAATATTTAGGAACCCTAATTTTACTGTAACAATTTAAGCTGAATAGTAAAAATTTTTGATATAAAAAGCCAAATAAGCCTAATATAATACCAAATACCAACAATAAACCATATAACTGTACCGGGAAAACGCTTAAGTGTCCAATAGATAAAACTGGTGTTTGGCCAAACAAAACCGTAGAGACAAAATCCGAAACGCTTGCGCCTGTCAATGCACCAACCCAGACAAAGGGAGAAATACTGTGATAGACTTCCTCCAATACAAACATAACGCCGGCTAAAGGTGCATTAAATGCAGCTGATAAACCTGCAGCGGCACCACTGGCTATAAGCCCTTTCGATTGATTATGACTAAGACGTTTATATGATGCCACACCCTGACCAATTGATGCACCCAGTTGAATTGAAGGACCTTCCCGTCCCAGCATTAAACCACTACCAATAGCCAAAATTCCTGATATAAATTTCCGCCACAATGTCGACCACCAGTTTATTTTTAGTTCACCTAATAATAGACCTTCAACCTGTGGAATGCCGGAACCGGATATATTAGGTTCTTTGTTTAACATCCATGAAACAATTAAAAAACAAATTAAATTAGCAGTTATCACTAAAAATATTAACGCTATATTGCCATGTGAAATATCGAGATACAGCGTTTGCACAAATTGAAGCAATTTTTCTATTGTCCAGCGGAAGACACTAACAACTATTCCTGTTAAAAAACCTATAAGTGTGCCATATAATACTACTGACAGCTTTGATGTATTGAGTCTAATTCTTTTTTTAAACATAAAATCAGTTTACAACAAAAAGGGGGTTGATTCCAAATACAGAAAAATTTAACGATTTTCTTTATATATTCTCATTCTTTGATTAAAACAGAATCAAGCGAATTCGTTTTGTGTATGTATTAACAAAACATCAAAGACATTTAAAACTGCGTGTTTCACATTCAAAGTATTTCGTTAAACGTGTATGTGTATAGCTACAATAAATAAAAAAATTCCTAAGACTAATGTCAATGCAAAATATACCATACTCCGTTTAAAACTATTAAACTGCTCTCCCTGTGTCATCATGGTGCTGAATGTCGTCAGGCCGCCAATAAAACCCGTTCCAATAATAATATGCCAGACGTTGCTGTTCATATTAACTGATAATACACCCATCAAAAAAGCACCAATAATATTAACATAAAAAACACCTGTGAAAAAATTTGTAATCCTTGGCATAAAACTTATAACTAGATATCGAATAACAGCACCTAGCCCAGCAGCTAAACAGAAATACAAATAAAAGTTAAAAAAATTCACTGATTTAATCTCCGATTTTTTCCTACATTTTTCCCAAAAACAACTGCAATGTAAGCCAGTATAAAACTAATTAATGTATAAATAATACTAATTAAAAAATTTTCTCTACCTAATTGATTAATTTGAAGTATAAATGTGCTGAATGTTGTAAAGCCACCCATGATACCCGTCCCTATAAAATTTTTTAAAATTAAAGAATAGTCATAGCTGTCAGGAATGACTGCTCCGATATAAGCAAGGAAGAATGATCCTAAAACATTGATGACTACTATAACCCAAGGACTACTCCCAATATGTGGAATTTCGGTAATTAGTAGCCTGAACAAGCTACCTAATGACCCACCAAAAAATACTACAAGACAACTAGTCAGCAGGGTACTATCTTTTAAATATTTCATGTTTTCTCCTAAACAATACTTGTTAACACTTTAAAAAGTATAAAAATCAAATATTTATATTTTATAGTGTCTCTTCAAAAGTAAAAATTACAGATGTGGAAAATAATTTACTGATATCATCATGTATCTAAAATGCACGTTATACCAACCTAAATTGGGATACTACATGAAAATAGAAAAGAGATAATTATGATCAGTTCAGTACAATTTGAAAACACAAAATGTTATTCAAACCTATCAAACAAAGACTGCATTGCAAGTAAGGAATTCGTTTTTTTAAAAAAATGATTCTTGCGGAAAATGGCTACAAAATAGATAACATTGAAAATAACTTAGCACCAAAAATTGCAAATATAACGCTTTCTGATGACAATACCGCCCTTAAGCAACGTATATACGTTGAGTCAACAATATCAAATAAGATTCCGAATTTCGTATACTTAATATATCAAGAACGCCATACACCCGATGAAGTATCGCTTAGTACGACCATTTCATTACTAACCCCATTTAGTATTAATGGATTATTAAACAACACACCTGAAAATTAGTTTAAAAATGCTAAATAAAAACAAGCAAAATGATCTATGAAATAGAAATAATTGGCAAAAACAGTGAAAGTGGTATAATATAAATATAAACAAAAAGACCCATGTTAGGTACATGACCTTTTAAGTCACAAGCGTGCTTCGGCGTTGGTAGTTGTTATTTTGTTAATAAACTAAAATAGTCATTTCACGAAAACCCCTAGAACCGGCCAAAGTTAAGGGGTTTTTGTTTACCTATTTTTTAGACTTGTTAATTTCTTTTAGTAGTTCGACTACTTTCGTAGCTAAAACAACCAGAAATGTGATCAACACAATTACCGCGGTCTAACAGACCATTTGGTGTTATCCTTTCAGGTAGCCTTGAGTTTCAACAATAAGCGTCACCCCCAACTATCAGATTCCACCAGTCCTTAACTTGCTTGCAAATAAAATTATATCATAACCTAATCTTCACAAAAAAATATGACAGCTTTACAGTTATTAGTGCAATAAACTTTTGAGTAGTTTGCGCTTTTTCAAAGTCATGCTATACTTGGCTTTATATACTGCAACTTAGTTATGCAATTTTAAAGAGGTATAAAATGACAGTTTATGGTTATGCACGGGTTTCAACAGCTGGACAATCTTTATATGAACAAAAAGAGACTTTGAAAAATGCCGGGGCTGAAATGATTTTCAGTGAAAAATATTCAGGTACAACTACATCACGACCACAGTTTAAAAAACTTGTCAATCTAATTGAACCTAATGACACATTGATCGTCACCAAGTTAGATCGCTTTGCTCGAAATACACGTGAAGCATTAAATTTAATTGATGATCTTCTGAAACAAAAAATTGTGATTAAAGTTCTAAACTTAGGAACAATTGACAATACCCCAATGGGTCGCATGATTGTAAGAACATTACTTTCGGTTGCGGAAATGGAACGCGACATGATTATCGAACGTACGCAGGCTGGTAAGATATTTGCAAGGCAACACAATCCCAACTATAAAGAAGGTAGACCCAAAAGAAAAAAAGATAGCCGAAACACAGCTATCTTTGAGTATTCTCAAACGCACACAATAAAATCTACAGCAGAAGCTTTCAATATTTCTGTTAGAACAGTACAATACATTAAAAAATTGTTTATTCAAGATTAGTCATATTAAATTAATGGCAGATGACAAAAATATACGTCTTCCAATTGATATGCATATATGATATCAGTTCAGTAACATGGACAAACGCTTATACCAGACTCACACTTTATTATAATCAACCAATTTTACCTAGATTTACAATGCTCGTATACTGAAAATCAGGACTGCTTTATTTCTAGAGCATAATCCGATGCTAATATACTAAAAAATGGACTATTTTTATTCAGTCCGTTATTCACAAGATGTCAAAGATTTCTTGGTTAAACTTCACCAAGAAGGCCGTTCACTTAAATCACTAGCAGAAGGATTCGGACCGTCGAACGATTCTATGGATATTTGGGTTAAACAAGCTACTCCAATCTTGATCAAGGGTCAGTCAAAGACTTTAAAATACGTCAAGGAACTAGAGAAGCGCCTCACTATTTTGGAGGAAGAAAACGAAATTTTATCACGCATAGCCTGACAGGCAGCGAGCGGATATTTGACTAGTCAAAAAATAGTTCGTAATGTGGGATTGCCGCTAGTTAATCAATTTTTAGCACAAGGCTACGCGCTTGTGCGTATTTTAAGTCCACTTAAAATCAGACCTAGTACCTATTACAACTGGCACCATTGCCAGTTCAGTCGACAAGAAAAGCGTAGAGAATGCCTAAAACCTTATATTTTGGACGTTTGGAAAACCTTTAAATTTTATGGCTATCGTCGTATTGCTACTTATAGTCAACTAACCAATGACTGCCCGAAAATATCTGAGTATATGACACTCAAATTGATGCGTGAATTAAGGATTAGATCAAGCATGCAAAACGTTATCGCAAACACAAAACCGTTGTGACGGTTTCTCAAAAAACTAATCTGATTAGGCACTAGCATGATTTGAGCGGTATTTGGCAAACAGATATCACTTATATTCAGTTGACTAATCACAGATGGGCCTATTTAGCAACCGTTTTGGATCCTGAGAAGAGAAAAGTATTAGGCTATAAAATTGGCAATACAAGGACAGCCGAACTAGCTACAAGTGCCTTACAGATGGCGTTAGATAATCATCAAAAGCCACTAATAGTTCATTCGGATATGGGGTCACAATACACGAGTGCTGAATTTAATATTAAATGTCAAAATTATGGCTTGAAACATTCATATTCACTCAAAGGACATCCATACGATAATGGCCGTATGGAAGCATTTCATTCAATATTGAAACGTGAAGAGGTGTATTTGAAGGCATACGAAACATTAACGCAAGTCCAAGCAGCCATTGGTTGGTATATCAATTTTTATAATCGCAATCGTATCTCAAATGTTGCCTAAGTAACTGAATAAAAATAGTCCAATCCATTGACTTCTGAGCATCAAAAAGGGCCTAGTACTTTTGGAATGGAAATACTTTCCAACACCAAAAATTCTAGACCC
>ERZ794964.29-NODE-29-length-19415-cov-4.638481_pt1 | contig 19415 bp, 11 predicted proteins | sample MGYA00375741_ERZ794964 | MGnify/ENA primary metagenome ERZ794964 (study PRJEB30138, sample SAMN05968712) | food fermentation metagenome | isolation source: fermented_meat | host: spontaneous_fermented_meat_time_40_first_replicate;sponta... | place: Italy | collected... | reverse complement strand
TAAATACAAAACACCGTACCAATACTTTCAAAAACTAATCTCAAATTTGCACCAAATAAGACTCTGATACGAGATAATTATTCAACTAACTAATAAGCTTACTCTTTCTCGGATCGAAATATTAAACTATTTCATGAACTCCGTACTACACTCCTAAAAGATCAATGCTTTATTTGAAATATAATATAATGATTACTACGCAGATATCATTTAGGGTTCGAATATACACATATTTAATTAAGTATCACACTATGCGCGTCCTATAAGAATCGTATTGCTTAATTATACTTGTAATGCGCGCTTGTCTACCCAAACTTGTTGGTTATCTAACTTTACTAAATCCCAAGTTATTCCCTTTTTATCTGTGTATTCTTCTAGCGCTGACACTGACTTTCCTCGATAATTACTTGCATATCCTATTAGCTTAGCATTTTCAGAACCATATGGTGCGCCACTAAATAGAGCGTCTTGCTTTGTGCGTGGTGTAATTGTTGCCGAATAGGTAACTGTTTTTGTCACAACTGGTGAAAATGATCGTTCATCAATCCACACTTGCTGACCATTAACCGTAGCTAAATACCAAGTTTTACCTTGTACATCTCCGTGTGCCTTAGTGACTTGGACCTTTTGGCCAACATACGGTGTAACATAATTGACAAAATTAGCCCCTGATTCACCATATGGTGCAGTCGTAAACATGCCATCAGCTTGCTTTCTTGCTTGAATCGTTGCGTTCAATGCTACTGACTGATCAAATGTATCCGTAAAGGCTTGCTTATCGATCCATATCTTTTTATCATTCAAGTTCGTCAAGTAATACGTGTTTCCTACTTCGTTTGAATAGGCTTTTGAGACATGCACATACTGACCATTAGCTGATCGTGTATCACCAGCCCATTTAGCACCACTCATGGTATAAGGTGCGTTTGACCACAGACCATCAATACGTTGGTTGCTATTCACATACATATCATCATTCATGGCTTGCATGATTGTTGTTGTCAAAGCCCGACTATCGACCCATACCTGTTGATTATTCAGCGTAATAAGACGCCATTGTGACCCGTAGGCATCTTGTCCTTGCTTGGTCACTTGTACGTGTTGACCATTATAATTTGCCGTCATGTCCATGAGTTGTGACCCTTGACCACGGTATGGTGCATTCAAGAATAAGCCATCGCTACGACCGTTGCTATTCACATAGAGCTGTTGGTCTGTATCGCTGACTTGCATCTGTGCCAACGCCTGATTATCAACCCAAACTGTCTGACCTCCAAGCACGACTTGACTCCAAACTGTTCCTTGGTCATCAAAGTACTGTTGACTAATTGTGACCGTTTGATTGTTGTAATTTTTAGCCAAACCAGCTAACTTATAACCCGATTGACGGTATGGTGCATTTAAGAATAACCCATCAAGGTTACTGTTCGTATTCACAAAAACCTTTTGGTTCATATCATGCGTGAAGTTAGTATTCAATGCCTGACTATCAATCCAATACTGTATGCCATTGAAATTAATGAGGCTCCAATCTTTACCAGACACATTCGCTACTCCAGCGATAGTTACTTGTTGGCCCTTGTATTGGTTGGACATCCCAGCTAATTGATACCCTTTTACTTGATATGGTGCATTCAAGAACAAACCATCATTCCGGTTAGCATAACTAATGAAGCTTGTCTGGTTCATGGTCTTAAATGGTGCCATAGTTAACGCACGGCTGTCAACCCATAAATCTTGACCATTTAGGACAATCATATTCCAGTTAACACCCTGAGCGTCTGTATATTGTTGACGTACTTGGACTTGATAACCATTATATTTACGCGACATATCAGATAATTGTGCATCCTTAACTTGATAGGGTGCATTTAAAAACAAACCATCATTACGTACAGAACTTGTGATATAAGCAGTATAATCAGTATTGATACCAATAGTGGCGGTGGCATCTATCAATACATAGTTTAATTGATCTACATTATCTGGACGACTTATTTTTTCAGAATTTCCAGAATTCGCATCAAATTTATACCATTGGTTACTTTGTTTATCATAAGCATAAGAGCCTTTAAGCTGAACACCATTCTTAGCAAAGTACTGCGTCTGATTACCAACTGACAATAATCCTATTGACATCGTACCATCAGAATCCAGGTGATATGCATTTCCAGCCGTATCGAACACATACTGATCTGACAATCTTTCACCCATACTATTAAAGTAATAACTGCTACCATTCAAATCTTTTACAAAACTATTCCTAAGTTCAATACCATTTGGCATAAAGTAGTAATATTTTCCACCTTTTACATCATAATTACCATCTGATTTTGGTGCATTGATCTTAGTAAGTCCACTTGCTCCCTGAACGGGCCTAACCATGTAACCATCTTTGTCAAAATAGTACCAGTTATTATCACTATCTTTAACGAAAGAATTTTTAGCTTGGTATCCACTCGTCGAAAAGTATTTTACACCTTTGGCATCACTTGTGAAACCAGTTTGTGATGTTTTATTCATCAGTTGCATTGGTAAGAATGCGTCATCAGTTTTAGCGACATTGAAATATTGGTTACTGGCCCAGTCTTTTAAGACATAAAATGCACCACGCCCCAATACGTTCGTCCCATTAAAGTACTTAGCCGACCACTCTTTAATCTTAGTATTGGCATCCATAGGGACACCTGTTGATATTTGATTTTTCTGGAACAATTCAGGATATTTTTGTTGTAAAATATCTAAATATTTTCCACCATACTCTGCTTGGTATTGACCACCACCAGCTGTATTTACAACATATAGCATATTTTCAATTTGCCCATTATTCCAAGCAACACCTTGTTGATCTACTCTAGTTACAGATGCTACTTGTTGGCCGGGTAAATTATAAATCTGATCTGGAACCCAATCTGCCATGGCTTGGATACCCTCAGCATGCAATGCTTTCAAAGCCGAACGCAGATCAGCATCTGTCCCATACTTTGTTGGTGTGTTGAACCCAACATCATATCGATCAGTAAAAGCGTAACCATTGTCAATTACAGAATCTAAAAATGTTCCATCTTGACTTGAACGATACTGTGGTGCCATTTGAAAACTAGTCACGCCCCAGGACTTAAATAAGCCAGCACTCTTACTAATAACCACATTTGTTCTTTCTGCTTCTGTTGTTGGATTATCTTGAAAATTCGAAAATCCTTCATAAATCACATTAGTATCTAGCGCTGCGTTAGCATGGAACACGCCGTTGTCTGATTGTTTAGAATTCAAGCTAGAATCTGCTAACGCTTTGTTTCGAACATCTTGTAAATCACTAGCACCAACAGGTATCCAAACTCCTAAGTAACCAGACACTAACGGATTATTTGCACCATACCCTTTAATGTATTGACTTGTTATATTAAGATTACCATTGCTATCTGTTGTCAAAATAGGTGCTTTAGACGGATCTAAAGCGGAGGTTTCGTTATTAGTATCATAAACGTCAATGCCCGTATCTGTTGCCAACATTAACGCACGATATTCTTGATTGGCATGAACCTTACCCATAGATAACGAAATAGTATCTGTACCTATGTTCAATGTTGGATTATTACTAATAATAACGCCAATACCCTCATTACGTTGGTTATTTCCATCTCTAACACTTGTAAATACATCTTTATGATTTGAATCAACTGACGTACTTTGGTTACCTGAAACGTACTTAATACGCGCTTTTAATAAAGCTGTAATCGCAGAAAAGTTGTCTGTCTTATTAGCCATGTACTGCCCGCCGTCAGTGTATAAATCACCATAATAAACTCGCGGCACTGTATCTTTATTTGTTAACAAATCAGCATAAGCGCTGACCATATTGTAATGTGTATACTTTTTTTGAGGGGATTTTTGGTCTTTGTAATAAACTCTAAATGCCTGTTTCAGTTCTTCGGGCGTAAAACTATTCCCTGATTTTGCAGTGGTTGTATCTGTCAAAATTTGGCCCAATATTCCTTGGACCTCACTATCATGTGCTCGCACAAAGCTATAATTGGGTACAGCCTTCTCTTGATTACTTGACTTTATCAAAGATGTATTTATCAATGAGCTAATATCCCAACGATTGGTGGGCGATTTTGTGAGGGCATTAAGTAGTGAATTTTGCACATTGGTATTCATTGTTAATTGTGGATTCCCCATGGCATCTATTTTACTAACATCAAGTCCACTCCAATCTTCCAAAATTGAAATATGCTTATTAGCTGTATTATCATTTTGATCTACTTTATATGCAGCTTTGAAGTAATCACTTGCAATATTTAGCAAATCAGCATCGACATTGTCTACTGCATCAATACGTATGCCATCAAAATTGGCATCTGAATCATTGGCAGTTATTGTGCCAAAATTCATTAAATAGTACAGCCAATTCAACTGTTCTGCTTGCACAATTGGATTCGAATTATCAACATCATTCGCTAGTAAAAATTCAGATCCCTTGTTATCGCTTTTATCATCACGATTAAACAGAACGCGATTTAGTAGACGGAATGAAGAATTAGTATCTTTTGTCAGCGGACTATTATTATACTTTAAAAAGCCACCTTGGAACTGTAAACCGCCATAATCAATGTTTTCAGACTTATCACTCCAATTGTATTCTTCTTTGATGAATGACGTCATAGCATCTTTGAGCCACTGTGTATTTGCTTGTTGCGTAATACGCTTTTCAATTGCAACTTGAACATTCTGAACTGCTAGGTTCATAGTACTTTGATTTGATTTTACAGTATACTGTGTGCTATCGGTTATAATACCAATTTTTGACATATAATTTAAATAGTCAGCTTGTGTTTGCTGATCTGGCCACCATGTCATTAGTAATGGTCGTTTATCTTTTTCGGTTGATGCAGTCCAAGTTGTCCCATTAGTTAAGATGTCCTTGGGTTGATACCATGTATCCGCTGTAAGATATCCTTCAATGTTATCAAAACTTTTTGTATCATAACTTTTCGCTGCATTATGTGGTGTGAATTGATCATTTTGAATTGTCAGGCCTTGTTCGAACTGATATTCGGCCGCTGTTTTTCCCACTCCAGTTGTTGAGTCAAAGTATATGACTTGTCCGTTAAACGTCCCCGTATAACTTTTTCTCATTATGCCTTGTTCATCAAAATAATACTGCTTATTTTCAATGGTTTGTAGACCAGTTAGCATCACGCCCTGTTTATCAAAATAATATGTATTATTAGATCCATCTATAAGAAAGTTTGACTTGACCTGATTACCATATGCATCATAGCCATTTGTAACCTCATTTGACTTTTCTAAGTAAGCAATAGCGGTACCCGTATTTTTATCAAAATATTGCTTATTTTTACCTGGTGCTGTGCGAAAATCTCCTTTTACCTGTGAACCATCGTTATCAAAATATTGTAAATTACCAGAAATATTCTGCAATCCAGTAACTAACTTACCATTTTTATCAATATAGACGACAGATCCATCTCTAAATTGATATTGCCCACCCGTTACTTCTTGAGGCGTTTGATCTACTGCATTTGACGTAGCCTCCACTGTCTTTAGCTTTGCGGCTACTGCTTTATCCGGCGTTACCACTGCTGCTTTATCCGGCGTTGTTGCTACTGCTTTATCCGGCGTTGTTGCTACTGCTTTATCCGGCGTTGTTGCTACTGCTTTATCCGGCGTTGTTGCAGTAAAAACCGGTTCCTTTTTAATGCTAGCTATAGCTATTTTTGATTGATCAGCAACCCCTGATTTTTGGGTTACTGTATCAGATTGTCCTAAGTTTGTTGTGTCAGCACTAGCTGTCGTTATACTAACTCCACCCATTACAGCAAAAGCAGTCGCTGCCGCCACCCAACTCTTACCAGACTTATACAGCTTTTTTCTTGTAATTGATTCTTGTCCCATTATTAAATTATCTCCATATTTCGAATTCAAAACTATAGTACTAGAAGAATTAGATGTAGTAATGCACCCACGTTTTACAGCTAGTTACGAAACATTTTACCACTAATTACGAAACATTTTCAATAGTCGACATACTCTTGTAACTATTCTTGCAATAATGTTGCCTAATCGAAACAAAAAAACCTCTTTAAGTTAGATTAATTCAACTTAAAGAGGTCAGGGGGCTTTACTTCAAGTACAACACAAGCAAAGCAATTGCAGCTGGTAAACCTTGAACTAAAATAATTTTACGAGCAGCAGTTAAACTACCGTAGATAGCTGCAATCAAAATAAATAGCATCTCTAATTGCAACATCAAAATTTGTTGTGGTCCAGTTAATAGGAACATTGTGGCAAAAATCAAAGCACCAAACAGCCCATTATAGACACCTTGATTTCCCAATAATGACTTCACTTCTGGTATTTTCACAAAAGATTCTTCCAACTCAAAAGCTTCCGCTTGTTGTTTTGATGAACCAAACATTTCAACAATCATAATAACAATTGCCTCTATTGCGACCAATCCTGTAATAATATATGCAAACATTTATTCTCCCTCTAGTTCAGTTACTTTAACCTTAACAACAATTTTACCACGCGCATGATGTGTTTCGCTACGTTCATGTGCTGCTCGTATTCCGTCTGTTGTCAGTGGGTATACTGAATCCACCACAATTTCTAAAGTGACATCAGTAATCGCATCAGCTAAGATAGCTAAATCCTGACCGTTTGTCTCAAGCCAACCTTCTGAAACTGTCTTATTAGCGGTTTGCTTTTGGGCCTCAGTAAGTGTTGCTGAAATTGTCACAAAATGACCGCCGGGTTTCAAAATAGCAATGCCATTATCAATATCACCAACCATATCAAATACGGCATCATAATCTGATAATACCTCTGCTATAGTTTCTTGATGGTAGTCAATCACACGATCAGCGCCTAAACTAGTGACAAAATCACGATTGCTATGGCTTGCTGTCGTGGCAACATACGCACCTAGATTTTTAGCGAGTTGAATGGCGTAAATACCCACACCGCCTGCACCAGCTTGAATGAGAACTTTTTGACCAGCCTTAACTTGTAATTGACGTAACATTTGTAATGCTGTTAAACCAGCCAATGGTACAGCTGCAGCTGCTTCAAAACTAATATTGTCCGGTTTACGCGCTAACTTATCTGCCTTAACCGCAGTATATTCGGCATACGTGCCATTTTTTCCTATCGGGTCAATATCAGGTCGTGCAAAAATGGCATCCCCAACATGAAAATCATGGACATCATCACCAACTGCAATAATTCTACCGGCAATATCCCAGCCTAACACAACTGGAAATTGCCATTGAAACATACCTTGTAACAACCCTTGGCGCGCTTTATAGTCGATTGGATTAATACTAGTTGCCATGTTTTCAACTAGGACTTCATCTGCCTTAATTGCTGGAACTGCTATATCACTGACTTCTAACTGGCTACTATCACCATATTGATGAATCACTGCTGCTTTCATATGCGTTTTTCCTCACGTTTAAGATAAATAATTTGCAATCATCGGCAACACAACTCCTGTGTGCGTTGGAAAAGCAAAAATTTGAGATTTGATGTCGTCACTCGTATATTGTTTGTTAATCACTGGAACCAATGCATTGATGACTTCAGGTGCAAAATCACCTATTAACGCCGCCCCAACTAATTGTTTGTCTTGGTTTACGACAATTTTTATCGCTGCGTGCACATCATTTAGTGTCTGAAAACGCATCATTTGACCATAAGGAATTTCAATAATTGTTAAATCTGGTCGTTTGTCCGCTTCAGTAGTTGTCACGCCAACCTGTGCCACACGTGGTAGCGTGAAGGCAACTGTTGGGACAACCGGATAAGTAATTGGCGTCTGATCTCCCAGCAAGACCCGCGCAATATAATGTGATTCAAAAGTTGCTGTCGGTGTTAAACGTGCAATTGACTTGGAAATCACGTCGCCACTCGCATAAATATTAGCTACGGTTGTTTGTAGATGGTTATCAACTAAGACACCTTGACGATCAGAATCAACACCAATTTCATTCAAACCAAGATCTGATATGTTCGCCACGCGACCGGTCGTATCCATCACATAATCAACTTGGTAGGTGTCGCCTTGTGCTGTTGTCACAAGATACTGTCCGTTTTCAAGTTGTGATACCTCAGATACCGCATGATTAAAGGCAAAAGTGATACCCTTCTCAGTCATGTCAGCCACGACGGTCTGCGCATAATCAGCATCAAAACCATTTAATGCGCGATTCCCATATTCAATCAACGTCACTTTGCTACCAGCAGCATGCGCAATTGACGCAAATTCCATGGCAATGTAACCCGCACCAATGAACACCATTGATTTTGGCATGTCGGGCAAGTCTAAGAAATCCGTGCTGTCATGTGTTAATTCAGCACCAGTAATTGGTAGCTTAGCCGGACGTTGCCCAGTTGCAATAACAAATTGCTCAGCTGTATATGATTCGCCAGTAACTTTCACAGTATTGGCATCGACAAATTTGGCATGACCGGAAATAATATCGATCCCATCCACTGACAACATGTGTGCTAATCCGTCTGATAATGGATTAATGACTTCATGCTTGTATGCCATCAATTCTGGCCAAACAATATCTGGTGTCTCGTTAATTCCAATACCATGATAATGATTCAAGTGATGAATCATTTCAGCTGGCCCATCAAGCAAAATTTTGGCATTGCAACCAAAATTTGTGCATGTACCAGCAACTTTATTTTCTTCAACGAGTGCCACTTTTTTACCAGCACGTGCCAGTGTCTGCGCACCATGCCAAGCAGCATGTCCACTACCAATAAAAATTACATCATACATCATCTATTTTTCTTCCTTTTCTGCTAACATACTTTCTAAAACGTGGTTGAGCGCTTGGTTTTCTCGGAGCACGTCAGCTAACGGCCGACCACTACGTTGCAGTAACGCATCGCGTATGTCATCAATTTCTCCAATAATTTTTTGAAATAATTGTTGTTTATCATCGGACATTGCCAAAACTTTGACGCGTTTATCCGTTATACTTTGAACTTTTAAAACCCAACCTTTTTGGACAAGCTTATCAATAACCGGAGTGAGTGTGTTACTTGATAGTTCTAATACCGTACCAATATCCATCATTTTTAATGCGTCGCGCTGGTGAATAATCAGTAAGCTCATATATTGTAAATACGACAAATCATATTGATCCAAAACGCGATCATACAATCGGTGGAAATAACGATTTGTGTTATAAACTGATAAACACAACTCATCATATAGTAGTTCTTCTTGCACCATGTTAGCTCCTGACATTTTTCTATAACAAAAGTATATCGTATACGACACACTTTGTAAACTATTATGCTGAAAAATGATCATGTCATTATAACTGTCAATCTAACACTCTAAAAATTTGCTACCAAATAAAAAAAACGACCATACAGTCGTTAATTAACAGTGAAGTGCACTTGTCGCCAATCAATTTTATCAAAACCATCAACATTAATATGTCCTAAAAGTTTAGCAATTGTATAATTTTGTAGTCTATTTTTAAAATCCTGCTCCGCCTCGTTAAAAACTGTCAACACATCGTTTGTAGCAACTTCTAGCGCTTGTTGCACATCTTCTATACGCTTGTTTGATTGTTGGCTTAAAAAAATTCGGTCAGCGAGTTGTGTTGAATGAATGAAACTACCTATGCCCTCAATTGCTTGATAAACATCCAACAATGTAATTTTAGAAATTGGTCGTGCCAATCTGAATCCGCCTTCTTTGCTAGCAATTGCCTGAACAATACCAGCTACAACTAGCTTTCGCATCGTCTTTTTTAAATATGATTCAGAAACTTCTAGTCGATCGCTCAATAAATAACTTTTAACCGGTAAGTCATCTTTTTGCAAAGCTAGCATCACTAAGACGACTAAGCTTTGTTCCACTGCATGTGACATTTTCATAATTTCCTCCAAACATTGCAATCTAATTATCCTAGGCCGACCAAATCATTTGATTATGGCGTAATTTCCAATGATAAACACCCCAAGTTAACACCATTGATACAAGACCAATGATTAATAAAATAGTTAAGTCGTTGGCAACACTGCCACCAATAGAAATTGTTTCACGAAATGCATGAACTGAATATGTCATTGGTACCCATGGATGTATTGTTCTAAAGAATTCATTTGATAGTTCTATCGGATACGATCCAGCACTAGCACTCAATTGAAGTACCATCAGAACTAGCATAATACCTGATCCAAGTTTGCCAAATAACACATTGAAAAACAACACTAATTGATTAAATGAGAATGCTGCTACCAAGGCTACAACAAAGACCATCACAGGTCGCGCTGCATTTAGGCCGTCTATTAACACTAACAACGTTGTCATCACGAGCGCTTGACCTATCCACACTGGAAAGTTAACAGTTTGTTTATCTGCCCACCATGCGATACCACTACGTGGTTTCTTCGCTACAGTCATAAAGTCGTAGATTGTGCTTAGTGTAATCATACCAACGAACAGACCAACAGACATCATGTAAGGTGCCATACCTGTCCCATTATTTTGTACCGTTGATAAATTCGTTTGTGCGCTTTTAACAGGATTTGTTAATGCATTAACATTATCTTTATTACCATGTACTGCTTCAAGTTTAACAGCACCATCAGCCATTTTAGATGCCAATGTCTGTGCGCCATTTTGTGCTTGACCTAATGCCGACATGGCCTGTGACGTACCCGTTGTTAACTGTTGGGCCCCGCTATTCAACTGGCTAGCGCCACTATTTAATGCACCGCTTTTGTTATGCAATTGATCCAGTCCGTTATTTAATTGATTGGCACCAACCGCTAGTTGTGAATTGCCACTAGCTAATTGACTGGCACCGTTATTAAGTTGTGACGATGCAACTGTTACTTGTTTTTGACCAGCATTTAAAGTGGCTGCACCTGAGGCAAGTTTTTGAGCGCCGGGAACCGCTTGATGTGACAAACCATTACTGATTGCTGTCAAACTATCGCTCAAAGTTTTGATAGCTCGTTGCGCATCCGCTGTAGCTTGCGCACCTTTACTTAATTGCTGCAATTTAGGTAATGCAATGATTAATTGGTTTTGCAAGTCCCTTAGGGAAGGTAATGCCTGCTGTAGAGGTGCTAATGCATCCGCTAAACTGCTAGCTGCTTTTCCACTGTCTACTAAACCACTATTTAATCGATTTGACGTTTCAGAGATATCTTGAAATTGTTTAGCAACAGATGGATTTTTTGATAAAAATGTTGTAAATTCTGGATCCTGCATCAACTGTTCAAATTGTTCTTGCATCTTCGTCCCAGCTCCTACTGAAGCCGCTAAGCCAGTATTTAACTGGCTTGAACTAGAGATAATTGCCTCGTCGTCAACATTAATAGTTTTTGTGGGTATATTATTCACAATCGACTTTAAATCATTTAATCCACCTGTCAATTGTTGTAAGCCTATCTCTAATTCGTTTAAATCATCTGTTTTAGCTTTTTGTTGCATATCAATTTGATCACTGACAGTTTTGAGTTGTTCAGCTAACTGTTGAGCCCCAGTTGCCAGTTGTTGGCTCCCAGCTTCTAATTGTGGTGCGTTTTTTGCTAACTGAGATGTTCCAGAAGCCAATTGGTTAGCCCCATTAGCAGCAGAATTAGCACCACTAGTAAGTTGATTGGATCCATTGTTAGCTTGCGATACACCATTCGTATACTGATTCAAACCATCTACCAATGTTGATGAACCAGATGTTAATGACGATGCACCGTCATTTAATTTTTTTGTGCCATCGGCAAGTTGACCTAAGCCGTTATTTAATTGATTTGCACCATTAGCACCTGCTTGCAAGCCTTTTTGTGACGATTTTGTAGCTGACAAAATTGTTTCGTTATAAACTTTCTGTAACGATTTTGTGACACTCGTTTGAATTTTAGCTGCTGCTGAACTCGTCATTTTTTCAGCAATAAAACTTTGTCCTGCATTATGTGCAATGGTTATTTTAGAAGCATTTGGTTTGCCACTTAGTAGTGTGCCGGCATTACTTGTAAAGTCACTTGGAATAGTGATCGTCATATAATATTTACCTTGCTTTAAACCATCTTGAGCTTTTTTATATGATACTTCACTTATTTTTAAAGGTTGATCTTTTATTAATTTATCTGATAAATCAGATCCCAGATGCTGAGTCTTGCCGTTAATCTTAGCTGCTTTATCCTGATTAACCACCGCTACAGGTAAATGACTAACATTCCCATAAGCATTCCACAGAGATGACAAAAATATCACCGCATAAATACTTGGAATTAAAGTAATGCCTATCAATAGTAATTTTAAACCACGTAATTTACCAATGCGTTGCCATTCTGCGCTTTTCCAAAACTTCATGTGCCAAACCTTCTTTTTCGTGTACTTTAAATGTCTATGGATATATTATATACACGGTTAAGGTATTTTGCAAACAAAAAAACATCAATCTATTATTATTTGATGTTTTCTCTTATTAATTAAAGTTGATCTCTCAACAATTGTTTGATTTCTTCTAAACTAGGTTGACGTGGATTACCTGGTGTGCACTGATCATTGTAAACAAGGTCTGTCAACTGATCAATGTTGCTTTCTAAATCCGCTTTCTTAACGCCATTGCCTGTCAAAGTTTGGTCAACTTCAACCGACTTAGCTAACGTTTTTACAGCAGCAATCAAAGCATCAACCATCTCAGCATCCGTATTACCCTTTAATCCAAGGTAACGGGCAATATCTGCATAATCTTTTTGCGCTGTGTAAGTTTCATAGCGTGGATAAGGGGTACGCTTAACGTTACCAGTCACCGCATTAAATTTAATCACATGAGGCATTGCAATTGCAATTGCCAAGCCATGAGGCAAACCGAATTCACCACCAGTTTTGTGGGCTAGCGAATGGTTAATTCCTAAGAACGCATTGGCAAACGACATACCAGCTAAAGTTGAGGCATAGTGCATCTTTGTGCGTGCATTTTGGCCTTCTTTTGTCGGATTTTTTGGATCGTATTGGTACGATGTTGTCAAATTGTCAAAAATCAACTTGATAGCTTGTAAAGCCCAAGGGCGTGTAAATTCTGATGCCATAACTGACACATATGATTCAAATGCATGTGACAAAGCATCTAAGCCTGAGAATGCTACTGTGCGCTTTGGCACGGTCATAACAAACTCTGGATCGACAATCGCCACCTCGGGTGTCAATTCATAATCAGCCAATGGGTACTTAACATGTGTTTGATCATCAGTTATTACCGCGAATGGTGTCACTTCTGAACCAGTACCAGATGTTGTTGGAATAGCAACCATTTGCGTCAAACGCGCATGATAGAACTTAACGATACGCTTACGAATATCCATGAACTTTTGTTGCAATTCCATGAACAACTCTTTGATACCGTCTTCGTCTTCTAAAATGCCTTCGTGACGTGTTGAATATTCGTACAAGAAGCGCGCAATTTTTCCTGCATCAAGCGCTGAACCACCACCAAGTAAAATGACAGTATCTGGCTTAAATGCAGCCATTTGGCGGGCAATATCAACGGCTTGTGATAAGGTTGGGTCAGGTTTAACTGAACCATAAATGTTTGTTTCTACCTGTTCTTGACGTAATTCAAGTTGGCTCAATACTTTACCAACAAATCCGAACTGAACCATACCAGGATCAGCAACAATGAATGCTCGCTTAATTGATGGCAATTCTTGCAGGTAAGTGATTGCATTTGCTTCATAGTAGACTTCTTTAGGTAAACGAATCCACTGTGGTCGGTTACGTCTGCGAGCCACTGTTTTAATATTAAGCAAGTCATATGTTGATAAGTTGTGAGACAATGAATTCTTCCCCCATGATCCGGTGCCAAGCGTCAATGATGGCCGCATAGCATCTGTATAGATATCGCCAACACCACCGATTGAATCCGGTTGGTTAACCAAGATACGTGATGCACCAATTGCATCCGCATATTCTTTAATAAATGGATCATCTTGTGAACCAATTTGAATAGCAGCATTGTGTCCGGCACCTTGATAGTTCAGCAATGATTGTACTGTTTTAATAGCTTCTTCGCGCTTTTCAACCTTATAAATTGAAAGTAACGGTGACAACTTTTCTGAAGACAAAGCTTCACCAATATTCTTTTGATCCAATTCAAACAGTAAGACATCTTTGCCTTCAGGAATTTTCACACCAGCTTGTTCAGCAATCCAACGGCCTGACATACCAGCAACTGGACCAGCAATGCCAAAGCCTTCGGCATTTGGCTTAAACACATAATCAGCAATTTTTTTGTAGTCTTTTTTAGGTACTAAATAAGCACCTTGATCCTGCATCTTTTGAAGCACTTCATCATAAATTGGGGCTTGAATGACTGCTGAATTCTCAGTAGCACAGATCATACCATTATCAAAACGCTTTGACAATAACAAGTCAGATACCGCACGGTCAGTATCAACTGTTGCATCTAGGTAAATAGCCCCGTTTCCAGCACCAACACCCATCGAAGGATTTCCCGACTTCAAGGCTGCATTAACCATTGCAGGGCCACCAGTAGCTAGAATAGATGCTATGCCATGATTTTGAATTAACGCACTAGTACCATAAAGTGATGGCTTTTCAATCCACTGAATAAAGTTTTCAGGTGCACCAGCTTTAACAGCTGCATCATAAACAATTTTGGCAGCAAGTGCCGATGATTTTTGTGCTTGTGGATGAAATGCAAAGATGATTGTGTTTCGCGTCTTAGCTGTTAGCATTGACTTGAAAATCGTTGTCGATGTTGGGTTAGTTGTGGGCACGATACCAGCCAAGACGCCTAACGGTGCAGCCAATTCAACTTTCCCTTGAATTTTATCTTCGCTGATGACACCAACTGTCTTATCAAACTTGATTGCGTTATAAACAGATTCTGATGCAAAACGATTTTTTGTATCTTTATCTTCAACAACACCTCGACCAGTTTCATCATAGGCTGCATGGGCTAATACTAAAGAATTTTCTGAACCTGCTAATGCCATCGCTGCTACGATTTTATCGACTTGTTTCTGTGTATAGGTTGAAAACGTTGCTAATGCTATTTTTGATTTTTCAACTAATGCTGCTGTCATTGCTTCAGCTTGTATTTGTAGTTCTGCTTTTTCTTCAGGTGTCAAAACCTTTTTTACGGGCTTTTTTACAATTGTATCTGCCATAATGATGTGCTCCTTTTATTGTTTGCTCATTACTTAACAATATAAGTATATAACACCCTTTTATAAAAAGCAAGTATTTTTATAAAAGTTTTTAATGTACCGTTATAATAGGTTTTGTAAGCGCTTTCTATTAATTTTATAGATTGTGTATTAATTTACAATATATCTGTGAAATACATCTTATTCCCTAAATTTATAATACACCATTACAGAAAAAAGATAAGTTATAAATAACTTATCTGTCAGATATGACTATATTTCATCTCATAAATGATACTAAAATTCCTGCAATAACCAAAACGAGTGCACCACCAATTCGATTTCCCATCTGCGCAAAAGCAATCAAATGCATACGATTTGATGCGGCCAAAACTGCAACGTTTCCAGTTCCTCCCATGCTATTATTAGCCAATCCTGCTGTGATAACTGATTCAACTGGATAAAGTCCAAACATCTTTCCTAAGAAAGCACTTGCTAATGATATAATGATGATACTAGTTACACACAAAACAACAAACTGCCAAGATAGTGCACTCAATAATAACTTAATATTCAACAATGATAATCCAACACCGGCAAGTAAAGCATGTGTCATATTTTTTACGACCAGTTGTCCGAACATAATCACTGATTCTTCATAATAAACGGGTAACAACCCGAGTGCCTTAATTAATACAATTGTTAAAATAATAAAAGCATAAGCGTTAATATTTGGGAAAAGGGCACTCAACATTGTGCCAAATACAAAGAATGATACCGAAATGACAAGACCCACACCCATCTGAATATAGTCTGGCTTCAATTCCTTTGCAACTTTTTCACTGCTATTTTTACTATGTAACAACTCTCCGTGTCCATTGTATTTACTCGTCATAAATATTTTAGAAACCAAACCGGCACTAATAATAGCCAATAAATTACCAAAAATAACTGCTGGAAATAACTGAGATAATATTGCTGCAGCTGGACGTCCAAACGCATGCGCATATATGCCTGACAAAGGGACGATACCAGCACCAACGCCACCTGCCATAATTGGTAAACTGATGTACAACACTGCGTGAGCAAACCCCTCACCAATTAGCATTCCCATTAAGCCAACACCAAAAAATGTGATTGCCATTGAGATAAATGCAACAGGTAAGAATCTTATAGCCGCACTTAACAACATTTTACGATTCATCTTAAAAATTGATGAGCCAATTAAGGATACAATATATAATCCCAGGAAATCCATACCGTTAATAAATCCTGAGGCAGTATGAACAACTGATTGTGGCATAATACCTGTTGTGACCAATATAGCTGTCGCCAAAATAGTAAACACGGATCCGCCACCTAGATACGACTTAAAAATAGGTAGATGCGCCCCTAAGTAATAAAAAATATGTCCCATCAAAACTAAAACTAAAATAGCACCGATCATTGTATTCGGTAAGGTGTGTGTCTGTATCGCTACTACCAGCAAAATTGCCATTAAAATATAAGCAACCAAGCCAATACCACTTATTTGACTTGCATCCATTTTAGCAAGTCGGCTGCGCCAGTTATGCATCGTATTTTTACTATCATTATTATCTAGCATTATTTAAATTCTCCATCATCCATTAGTTATAAAATTCACAAAATGTTGTAAAAATAGACATAATCATCACTTTATAGTAATCACCTTCTTAGTTATTTTTTATTTCTCTATCCCTTTATAAAGCTTATAATATTACTATTAAAGGATTTATAGTCTTCTACCTGTGGCATATGTCCGACATTATTAAGCGTTACCAATGTTGTGAACTCATTGTTTAATTGTTCACAATAATCAAGATAACCCTTTCCCCATATTGATGTACATGCGCCTTTAACAAATAACTGTGGTACTTTAATGTCTCTAACTACTTGACACCAATCTTGCAATAAATGGTCAATCAGCAATTCATGACCTAAATCAAAATCAAAAGGATTTAATTTTTTAACGCCATTTAGTATTACTCGTAACTCATTATCTATTGGCTGTTTATTCATTTTTAAGAAAGGTATTTGCTCAGAAATCATCAAAATATTGTCCCATTTTAAATTAACTAAACCACCCGACCATCCCTCATCGTTCAACAATTTTGGCGATTCATCTATTATGATGATGCAATCAATGTTTTGATAACCAAAGAATACTGTATAGGCCCATATCACACTGCCACCCATGGAATGTCCTATCAATCTAACACCTCTCAACTTTAAATTTAAAATTAACTCATGTAAATCAGCAGCCAATCGCATAATTTTTAAATTTTTTGCCGTATGTGTCGAGGCACCATGACAGCGCCAATCCAAGGCAATCACCCGAAAACCAAGTTCGAGTAAACAGGCTGATTGATAATACCACTCTTCTTTCACACCAGCATATCCAGTTAACAAAATTACCGCTTGACCATCGCCTTGATCTGTATAAGACAGCTTAACTTTGTCACTTGTTATAAAACTCGTCATATGCCACCAACCAACCTTGCAAGGAAAACCGTTGAAATTAAATTATCCGCGGTGCCACCTATACTTAAATGACGTTGCACAAATTCAACATCTAATTTTTTTAAATAAGTTATCCCCGCAGATGTTTGACTGCCACCTAATTCAAAATACGTCGCTGACCATTGCTTGAGTTCTGTTAAAATATCAGGACTACCTGCACGCTTAATTAAGTTAGTATCAACAATAGAACTCGCAATTTTCATCAATGTATCTAATAGGCGCTGATTCGTTGATCCTACAGATTTTAATAAGAACGGCAACGCCATATCCATAACTATGGGAAAACCCGCTGCAGCCTCGCCACGAATTCCTGGCAATCGGTATTGTTGATATTGCTGTTCACCAGCAGTTAATTTTTGTTTCTTTTTATATAGATTTTTAAAGTCATGCTGTACCAAGTTAACTGTCATTTTAGTTATAATTTTTTGCAAATCATTTACAGTGACACCACCAATTCTTGTACCATAAGCAATTGCAGAAATTAAAATGCCTAACGAAAATATTGCCCCTTTATGCGTATTAACGCCATGTGTTGCACCACACATTTTTGCTTCAGCTCTTACGCCCAATTGCCTTAATGTTTCAAACATTACTGTCAAATCATCTCCTGAAAAATCATGTGATATGGCATAAGCTTCGTTAAAGTATTGTTGTAATGACAGACTGCTATCAATAAATGTGAAAACTGTCATATCACTATGTGCGCCATTACTCACAGGATCTACCAACCCTGGTTTTGGATTTAGTGATACTTCATACAATAATGCTGTCATGGCGGCACGTACAATTTGATCTTGTGATTGTTTTGAAATCGTTATCTGTTTTTTCATATATATCGTACAAATTTTATTAATTGCGTCATAACCAGATTCAAGCGTATGAACCCCTTGTTTAATACATGTTTTCGCGTCTTTATCGCAAATGAAGCAAGTACGGGCCCGATACCCTAAACTACGCCGCGACAATTGCTGCTCATTTTGTTCAGCCATAATATCTATGTCAAACAAGCGACCAATGGTGCTTGTTTCTTCAAATGAAATCGTCGCCAATTTAACTGCTTTCAAATCTCCTAAAACGGCCAAAAAGCCTTCAGGACCAGTTGTATTTTCAATAAAAAATCGTTCGTAAACAATTTTAAATTGCTTTAAACATTGCTTGATGTCGCGCAAACCAAAATTATAGCTATCCTTAAGTAGTGGACTACTTTTAATTGGTCCGGGTATATTTAACTTAATGCTGACAATAATTGCTGTTGGATACTGTATTTTTAATCTTTCTTGGTAATGACTACGCCATTCCTTATTGTCTAATACAGACATCAAGTCAATTGATCGGCCATTTTCAAAGACGTTCATTCAGTTGCCTCTTTCCATTCTTAAATCTATGTACACGAACCTTCAGGTTCGTTGTTTAAACTCATTATTTCACTTGTTTAATCACGTCAATTAATGTCCCATCTCGGTATTCAGCAACTGCAACAACACGATCTGTAAACTGCAATGGTTTTGGTGTCCCAACAATTTTTGCCGCTTTTTCTTGCAATGCTTCAATTGTGTAAAGAGGTAGCCCAGGGACATTCTTTAATTGAGCCATTAAGTCTTGTCGTTTTGGATTAATAGCGATCCCAACTTCTGTCACAATCACATCTATTGAGTCACCTGGTGTGATAACTGTGGTAACTTCAAGCACAATTGTTG
>ERZ794964.24-NODE-24-length-21855-cov-23.731284_pt1 | contig 21855 bp, 14 predicted proteins | sample MGYA00375741_ERZ794964 | MGnify/ENA primary metagenome ERZ794964 (study PRJEB30138, sample SAMN05968712) | food fermentation metagenome | isolation source: fermented_meat | host: spontaneous_fermented_meat_time_40_first_replicate;sponta... | place: Italy | collected... | reverse complement strand
GCTCGGATTCCATGCTGCTGTGGCTCTGGCGTACGTAGGCCAGCAGCTACAGCTCCGATCAGACCCCTAGCGTGGGAACCTCCATATGCCACGGGAGCTGCCCAAGAAATAGCAAAGAGACAAAAATAAATTAAATAAATAAATAAATAAATAAATAAATATATAAATGGAGTTCCCATCGTGGCGCAGCAGAAATGAGTCCAACTAGGAACTATGAAGTTTCAGGTTCAATCCCTGGCCTTGCTCAGTGGGTTAAGGATCTGGCGTTGCCATGAGCTGTGGCGTAGGTTGCAGATTTGGCTTGGATTTGATGTTGCTGTAGGCTGTGACATTGCTAGGTGTAGGCTATAGCTCTGATTTGACCCCTAGCCTGGGAACCAAAAAAAATTACCTGTGCTTTTTCTTGTTTGATTTTTGAATTCCATCTTTACTTTTAACTTCTTTGTTAAAGGAGGGCTTTTGCAAATAGCAGTTAACATATATACTGGTTCCATGGTATGTGTAAATATTTCAAAGAGACAGCCAACCAGGGATCTACTCTGTAATTATGAGGAACTTATTTTTTGTTTTGCTATATCATTCCTGTCTCTTTCCCTCTTTATTCCAGTATAATATTCAGGGATGGCATATTTCTTCCTATTTTAAACTTTACATTTATACTCTTTGGGTTTTGTTTCTAATTTAATATCATTTAAATTTATTATAATTTACACTATGGTAAACTTCTTTCTTTAATACAACTCCAGATGAAAGTTTGGAGCTAAAGAGATTAAGTGGCTACACATATGAGAGAAGGATTTGACCTGAGTCCCTTGTCCTTTAAATTAAAACTGCTGTAAGTTAAAAATTTCTCAAGTTACTATATATATAAGTTATACCTCCACTGTCAGATAAAGCACTTCTGTACAACTGTAGAATCCTGGGCTTTGAATTTGTATACATCCACATCCACATCAGTATAACGTGGAAGAAGAAAATTACATTTTCAGATCTTCTCTGCATTCCTTTTTTTATTTTCTTTATGGTCAATAACATGGCATGACAAATTACTCGACATAATGGTTGAAAAAAACAAAAAACTAATTTTTTAGATGAAGGCGTCTCATGAGAAGTCTATTTAAGTATCTTTTAAAAATAGTTATTTAGAACCAATAATATTTATTGTAACCTATCACAACATTGGATATTAGATATTTTTTCTAATCATTGTTTTAGGACGTATTCCATCTGTTACATAGAATTAACATAGTTACATTGAGTGTCAAATATAAGCCTTGAGTAAGAACTACAGGTACCTAGATTGGCTTATAAAATATTTAGGGCACAAAATTTTTTACTGCTATACAAGAAAATGTCTTGCTCATAGATTTTTGAACTATGTACTTAACAGTTTGACTTTTTTTTGGCTTCACCTATGGAATGTGGAAGGGCCTCAGCCAGGGATCAAACTTGCACCACCGCAGCAACCTGAGCTGCAGCAGTGACAATGCCGGATCCTTAATCTGCTGAGCCATTAGGGAACTCCTGACTTTTGTGAATTTGTAAAAGTGCCCACAGTTATATCTACATGAATGACACAAAAATCACACTGTGAAGAACAATGATCTCTAGATGAAGAGATTGAAGAAGCAAAATCAGAAGTTTAATTGGTTTTATGTTTAGGGTCAATAGGTGTTAATGAGAAGGATGACATGACAACTGCATTTTAGTTGTGAATAGTTCTAATTATCTCAGTATTATTAACTGTGATTATAAAGGAGTACATATTTTAAGTGGGCCCATGTGTGAACCTGTTACTTAGTTTTTTCGGACTTTAGTTAATAAATTTTACGCAGGTAACAAATATAATTATTTTAAGTTTTTCTCTTAGAGTTAATTTTGAAAATTAAAAACTCAGTGACTGCTTCTCCTATAGGAAGCCTGCTGCTAGGTTTTCTTAAATATTCCATGATAAATGGCAGCTTTATTCAGTGAAAGCTTCAGAGTGTATTTTTTATTATAACAGATATTTTTGGCTATTTTTGTGTGTTATGTCAACACCAGTTTGAATGTAAACAAAAGTGGTATAATGTTATAGTAGATAATTGACATTAAAGTTGTTATTATATTTCTTCAATAGAAATTGGAAGCTGATTCACTTGAAGTTAAAGCAAGCAAGGAGCAAGCTTTGCAGGATCTACAACAGCAAAGACAACTGAACACAGATTTAGAGCTTAGAGCTACAGAATTGAGTAAACAAGTTGAAGTGGAGAAAGAAACATAAGCTTAATGACTTAAGGGGGAGCATTGTAAACTAAGAATTAACATATTTTTAAGATTTCAATTTTATCATCACATCTTTAAGGATTTACTTGATTCTATAAACTGCTTATATTAACATGAATAAAAATAAATCCATATAATATGGTTAAATAGGAGGGCTTGTTACCAGTCACATTTCAGCAGACTTTGTCTTTAAATGCCAAATATTCCATTCCGACTGTGTTGACGGACTTGATCTGTGGCAAGAGCATGAAGATTTTTGACTCTCAGTAGTAAAGATGGAAGTTGGGTGCGTGGGAAAGTTACCTTTCAGAGAAATGAAATAAAACCCATCAATAATTAAGTTGTTTTACACCTTCATGGTTGCATCCTTGTTTTGGGAGGGATGACAAAATTTTTTTGTTCTCATATCTAGTACATTGGGTCCTGATACTGTGAATTTGAGGATATACAGGTGCAAATGGCATTTCTTCTCACTGATAACATCATAGTTTCCAGTGCTGACGTTTGGAGAGTACACCTGATCCTTTGTATCACCCACTAACTTGGTTGTCACCTCTGGAAGCCAGTCATGTGTCTTTGAAGGTGACCTCTGAGTTGCTTCTTGTTCTCTTTCCCAAGGACACTTATGGGATCAGTGGTTCTTTCCACTTCTACTAAGGTTTTTTTTGTTTGTTTTTTTGTTTTTTCCCTTTATACGAACATTTCCTATGTTGGGTCCTGCCTTTCTAGAGTACTACCTAAGAAAGGCAAGCTAGGTAAACATATCTAGAGTTTGACTAAACCCTCAACCTTGGTTGAAAGGCTCAGCCCACATAACAGGGCACAGGGCCCACCTTTCTCAAGGGCCACTGATGCTATTCAAGCCCACCAACTTCCATCTTATATTTTCATTCCTCTGCAGTTTAATATATTTTCAAATATCTTTTGTGATTTCTTCTTTGATCATGGTTAGTTAGAAGTATTTTGTTTACTTGTCAAATATTTGGGATTCTTGTAGATATCTTACTGTTACTGGTTTCTCATTTAATTCCACTGAGGTCAGAGAACATACTCAGACTTTTCAAACTGTTTTATTTAGGGCCCAGTATATGGCTTATCTTGGTTAATTTTCCATGGGTACACATATGTGTTGTTGGGTAAAGTATTCCATAAATATCAATTAGGTTGAGGTAGTTGATAATATTGTTCTAATCTTCCATATCCTTGCCATTTTTTCCCTTCTGGTCATTTCTATCAGTTTCTGAGAACGGAGTGTTAAGGTTTCCCAGATCATGTGTGGTTTTTTTTTTTTCATTTTGATTTGTTTTGTTTTTTTATTACTAAGTGACTTTAAAAAAACAGCTAAGTTTTGCAGTCACTATGAAGGCCTTTATTTCTATTGCTGTCTTTGATTCACATAGTCATATGATTTTATAATAATTATTTGTGGGAAAGTTAAATAGCATAGTGAATAAATATATCAAGTCCTAATTTCAAGGTTGCTTGACATGGATTTTAATTATATTAAAATGGTAAAGTAATAATTAGTACAATGACTTTTCTGTTTAGACCTTTAAAAATCAGTGCGGTACAGGATCCTATGAATGTAGTTCACTTTTCTAGCTACTTTTTAGAAAGTAAAAGTAAGTTTCTGGGACTAAAAGTTAGAAATTTTCAAGGTATATGTGCAGCTCTGGTATTGTATTAATACCTAACTTCAATTATGTGGCTGATATAGCTTTTAATAATCTCTCTTTAACATATTGTTCAATTTATAGTAAGTACATTGATGGTAAAATACACTAGAAAGAGGATACATTCTAGAAATACTACTTTGCATCTGGTTTTATTTTCTCTTTAGAAACTTGTTGATCTTTAATATGTGCTTTTCCTTTGATATGCATATAAACATAATTGTATTCATTTTATGAAAAGAGAAGTCTTTAACTCTTACAGCAATATGTGCATTTCCTTATTCTTATAAATTTTTACTGATTTAGCTACAGAAAGCATTTTTTAAGGGGCAAATAATAACAAATCTCTTACATAATCTGCTAGGTTCTAAGATTACAATAAATCTTTTGTCCTTCCTCTATCTGAAATGAGATATTCTTCTATTTTTTTCCTACTTACCTTATGTGTTTTGAAGTTTAAGTCGTTTCAAAGATATAATGTGTTTTATGTTTTCAAGGAAGGAGGCAAATTTCTGTATGTTCAGGGGTTAATAGGTTCTTTAGAGTACAGGGAAAACTTTTCTGGCTGTCGTAGGCTAGGTTTGCTCTATGCACAGTTTTCTTTGGGGATTAAGTCAGGGGCGTTAGATGGTCTTGACTTTACCACTAATTTATTTACTTGAGGTAAATCTTCTTTATCTGTTAAATAGTCAGAACAGATGTTCTACGGCATTTTTTTGGTTGTGTGGTTTTATTATTTTTTGACTAAATTTTTTTTGCTTTTTTTAAAAAAAAAATTACAGTTAATTTATAATGTTGTACCAACTTCTGCTGTACAGAAAAGTGACCCAGTCATATACATGTATATATACATACACACACACACATATATACATATTACTTTTCTTATATTATCTTCCAAGATATAGTTCCCTGAGACTTGATATAGTTCCTGTGTTATACAATAGGACCTCATTGCTTATCCATTCTAAATGTAATAGTTTGCTTCTACTAACCTCAAACTCCCAGTCTGTCCCATTTCCCCTTGGCAACCACAAATCTGTAAGTCTGGGAGTCTGTTACTCTTTTGTAGATAGGTTCATTTTGTGCCATTTTTTTGAGGGGGGAGGGGCTGCCCATGGAGCTCCTGGGCCAGAGATCAGATTTAAGCTGCAGCTGAGACCTATGCCTCAGCTGCACCAATGCTGGATCCTTTAACCCACTGTGCTGGGCCAAGGATTGAACCTGCATCCTACCAATTCCATTGCGCCACAGTGGGAACTCCTGTGCCGTATTTCAGATTCTGCGTTTAAATGAAATAGGGTATTTGTCTTCCTCTTTTTTCTTAATTTCACTTGGTATGAGAATCTCTTGTTCCATATGTGTTGCTACAAATGGCATTACTTCATTCATTTTTATGGCTGAGTAGTATTCCATTGTATATATGTACCATATCTTCTTAATCCATTAATCTGTAGATGGACATTTAAGTTGTTTCCATGTCATGGCTATCGTGAATAGTGCTGCAGTGAACATGGGAGTGCATTTATCTTTTTGAATGAAAGTTTTGTCTCGATATATGGCCAGGAATAGGACTGCTGGGTCATATGGTAGTTCTGTATTTAGTTTTCTGAGGAATCTCCATATTATTGAACCTCCATGGTGGTTGTACCAATTTACATTCTCACCAACAGTGTAGGAAGGTGCCCTTTTCTCCACACCCTCTCCAGCCTTTGCTATTTGTAGACTTACTAATGATGGCCATTCTGACTGGTGTGAGGTGGTACTGGCTTGATACATTAAATTATTATTTTTACTTCTTAAGGATACAAAAAAGTTTAAAAAAGTAATAATTTATTTTGAATGGTAAATTAGAGGTGATAAATTATGCATTATTAAATTTTTTCTTAAATAGCATATCCAGTACAAAGTTGGATCTACAGAAGAAATCTGAAGCACTTGAAAATATTAAGCAAGTGCTTACCAAGCAAGAAGAAGGAAAAAAAAATCCTTAAACAAGAAAATAGAAAATTTAAGTCAAAATGCAAAAATGCAGCAGGAAGAATTGAATAACAAAATTCAAGCAGCAGTGACAGAACTACACAAAGTGAAGATGGAGAAAGAAACTCTAGTAACAGAGCTTTCTGGAGCAAAAGAGGAATTATCAAAAGTTTCTGATTCTTTGAAGAACTCCAGAAGTGAATTTGAAAAGGAAAGTCAGAAGGGAAAAGCTGCTATATTAGATATGGTTAGTTGTTTATATTTACTTTTTTTTTTAAGCAGAAGTGATAATATTTAAAATGTACTGATTCTTCTGCCTAATTCATATTTGACATTTTCTTTTTTGCTTTATAGGGCCACACCCATGGCATGTGAAAATTCCCACAGGAGGGGTTGGATTGGAGCCACAGCTGCAGGCCTACAACACAGCCACAGCAATGTGGGATCTGAGCTGCATCTGTGACCTACACAACAGCTCATGGCAATGCCAGATCCTTAACCCACTGGGTGAGGCAAAGGCCAGGGATCAAACCCGTACCGTCATGGTTACTAGTTGGATTCATTTCTGCCAAGCCACAATGGAAACTCCTAAAAAAAAGATTTTCATGTTACTTTTATGTTCCTTTCTGTTTGGAGAAAACATCTATCTGTACACATTCCCTCTTAAAGTATATGTGATTATTTTTATTTATCATTTCAACACTTTCTTTTTAAGAATTTCCTTGCTTCCTTTTTTTTGAAGCATATTATTCTACGTTTAAAATAGCATAATTTGGAATTACCTGGTGGCTCAGGGAGTTAAGGATCCAGCATTGTCATTGCTGTGGCTTGGGTCATTGCCGTGGTGTGCATGGGTTTGATCCCTGGCCAGAGAACTTTTGCACACCACAGATGTGATCAAAAAAACCAAACCATATCCACAACCACATAAGTTATTTAATTTAATTAATTCTGTGACAAAAAATGTGGCTTCCAAACCAAAGTTTTCTAAAATCTTGCCCAAATACTATCTAAATTATTTATTGTGACTCTTGGTTGATGATTGAAACACTTAGCCTTTTCCTGTTCCTCCTTCCTTACTGCTATAATACTTGCCTGTTTTTATTAATGAAATGGGATTATTTTGTCCCATCTTCAATGATCAGCAATTCTGGTTTATTTCCTTCTAACGACCTTATAAGCTTGTAAACCAAAAGTCTTATTTTACTACAGATATTTTCGGCATAATATAGTTTCCATTTTTTTAGGAGAAAACCTGCAAAGATTTAAAGCATCACCTTGAAGTACAGATAGAATGCGCACATAAGGAACAGAATGAACTGAAAAACTCACTTGAAAAAGAGGAGCTAAGATTTTCTTTTTCTGTAACAAAATATGTTATAGCATAATAAGGTATTTATATTTTCAAAATATTTTCAGTGATAATTAGGTCAAAAGAAGGTTTATTTCATTTGTGTTCTACCCACTACTAAAAAGAGTTAACCTAGTTTTTGATAAGAGGCCTAAAATAAAAGTAGTTAATTAAAGATGGAAAATTGAGTAATCTAACTATAGAGTTATAATTAGATAATTTAGATTAAGGCAGACTACTATGGATAAAAAAAAGTCTTGATAGGCTTTCCATAGAAATGAAATTTTAAGGGCAATTTCATGGACATTGATATTAATATATTTGATAATGGTTGTTTAACAATGAAGAGATTTGTTGGCGTTCCTGTCATGGCTCAATGGTTAACAAACCCGACTAGTGTCTATGAGGATGCAGGTTTGATCCCTGGCCTCGCTTCGTGGGTTAAGGATCCAGCGTTGCCATGAGCTGTGGTGTAGGTTGCAGATACAGCTTGGATCTGCTGTTGCTGTAGCTGTGGTGGAGACAGGCATTTACAGCTCCGATTTGACCCCTAGCCTGGGAATCTCCATGTGCCACAAGTGCGGCCCTAAAAAGACAAAAAAAAAAAAAAAAAAAAAAAGATTTTCTGTGGTTAATACTTCTGTTGTTCTCCATCAAAAGAAGCAAGAGTATAATATACATTAAGCGAGTATAGTAATATGTTGCTATTTTTTCTGAAGGCATACCTCCAGCAGCCAGAGTCCAGGCATGTAGCTTTCTAGAGATCTGATTTGATAAAGTAGTGAAACCTGGTCCTGACACATCTGTAGTGTTGTGTTCTGGTTGTTGCTTGAAAGAAGACACCTGTGTTTTAGATGCCAACATGTAACTGGCAAAATTATGGTGGTTTAGTGTATAAGTTCTGAATCCAGATTGTCCAGATTTATATCCTGGTTGTGCCACTTAATAGCTGTGCTGTCTTGCCTTGTCTTAGGCTGACAACTTGATCTCTCTGTGTTCCAGTTTTCTCAGTAGAAGATAAGGCTAATAAGAGAATGTTCACTATAGAATTATTTTGAGAAATAAATTGGTTAATATATTTCAAAGTGCTTAGAAAACCAGCTTAACAAAATAAATGGTCAAATGTTAGCTATTACTTTGTCATTGGTTATCATAACCAGTGGTACTTGTTAATCATTATTGTTATACTACCTGATTCCTGCTTTGCACAAAATATTTCCCTTTGTGTTGGAGATAAGCTGAAGCACTGAATTTTTTTCAAAAGTTACTCAGAATACGGTCAAATTGCTCAAATTATGTTCATAGTGAAATATGCATAAAACATGAAACATGACCTTAGCTAGAAATGTCGGAGAATGTGTAGTTCTCCTTGGCCACAGAGGAACCTCTCTTAGCTTCTATATGATGTCTAATTTTGAACAGAACTATATCCTAGTAGATTGTAAAAAGAAGGTATTAACAAAATATTCCTCAGATCTCTAAATGACAAATTGTGTGCGGTATAGTTTAGTTTCATCAAATACTAAACATATTTGCCAAAATTATTTTGGTTTTATTGCAGTTAATATGAAGCTATCCTTTCTGATGGTGGCTAACAGGCTCAGGTAGCATTTGCATATCCTTGAAAGGCAGTAGACATTTCAGCAATCTAGAGATGAATGCTGTTTTTCCCTATGTTATGATGTAAAGGAATAGTCCATTTCCAAGCTCTATCCAAATATATAAGTTAAAAAGGAAAGGAGGATTAAACAAATATTGAAGATTAATTCAGCATGCCATCTAATAGTGTATAGTGTCAGTCATGAAAGCTCTGTGAGGACAGGGATTTTTCTTTTGTGGTTTACTAGTGGATTGTTTATGGCCATCAGACCCAGTAGTTTCTACTTAGAGTAGTGCTTAGCTTGAAGTAGGGTGAATGGATAAAAGAATGCTAAACAGATTTTTATTTTCTTTTAGACTTCTCATCAGTTGAAATTGGAGTGCAATTCAATGCAGGGACAACTAATGCAGGCCCAGAAGAGTTTAAAACAAAAGGAAAAAGAAGAACAACGACTTCAGGGTAACAGAAATGAGTTAAAGCAACTGACTGAACAGAAGAAAAAGCAAATTGAAGCACTCCAAGGAGAGATTAAAAGGTAGTGATATTTGTTTTCTTTTTATGGGAAGATAGTGATATTTGTTTTCTTTTTATGGGAAGATAGTGATATTTGTTTTCTTTTTATGGGAAGCAAAATTGTGCATTGAAAATAGTAACATGATAATTAACACAGATGAGGTGCAACAAAGAAAAATTTATACATGCTCAAATTTTTTGAAGTTAAAATACACAACTGTACTTCTATGATTGACTAAGTCTGGATTTCCATTCACTGTAATCATGTTGTTCGATAATTCTTATAACACTAATCATTTGTTTGATAGACAAAACTTTTTGTAAAATAAGATACAACAACATTGAGAAAAATGTATAAACATCTCTAGTGTATTAGAAAATTTTAAAGGAATTTAGCAATAAATTATCCTTATTAAGGGAAATAATCAAGATAAAAAATCACAATGTGAGATATATTTATATCTACTATAACGTATATAATGTAGGTTTCATATGGTTATAATTGTTTGATACTTTTAAGTTAAATCATAATGGTTTTTATTTCCAAACCTATGATAAGTTATTATTAAGCATCTGTTCTTCATTCTTAAATATGTTTTAATATTTGTCCAGACCAAGAGTTGATAAAAGTGGAATGAACTTAGTGTTTGAACAAAATGAGGTTTTCCTCATGGTTGTTCTATGTTAATTCATGCAGGGAGAAGGGAGATATAAAATCCTTAATATGTAGAACCAAATACTTCATAGCATTAAGAGCTGGCTTGTCATATTACTAGAGGAAAAAAAATAACCCCACAAATACATTCTTTTATGTGGACCTCTGTTTTACAACCATTATTATGGCTGCTTTACAAAAGAGTAATTTTCTAATGACCCTTTATTCTTTTTTTGTGTGTTATCATATGTAATCAGAAGTCAGGATATAATTATCACAATATGTATTTTGGTTTATGATTTGATATCTTGAGTTCATTTGTTTTTTCAAAATCCATTAGCCTCAAGAGTTCCCATTGTGGCTCAGGGGTTAAAGAATCTGACTAGGAACCATGAGGTTTCAAGTTCGATCCCTGGCCTTTCTCAGTGGGTTAAGGATCTGGCAGTTGTGGTGAGCTATGGTGTAGGTTGTAGACGAGGCTCAGATCTGGCATGGCTGTGGCTGTGGCATAGGCTGGCAGTTGCAGCTCCAATTAGACCCCTAGTCTGGGAACCTCAATATGCCTTGGGTGCAGTGCTAGAAAAAGACAAAAACAAACAAACCAAAGAAATCCATTAGTCTCATATTAAAGTATTCCTTAGATCATTTTTATAGCACCTGATTTAATAAGTAAAAAGTCTTAACAACTATTAGCACATTTTCTTTTTTTTAAATTACTAGCTACAACAAGATTTCTTCCAGATTTATGGTTAATGTATATTTCTTCTACTTTGCATGGCTTTACTAGATACCACCTTAAGAATTATGAGATTTAGAGGAAGTGTTGTTATCAGTAGTTGTCTTACATGGGTCTGTTAAAACAAATATACCATAGACTAGGTGGCTTAAAACAATAAGCATTGATTTCTCAGAGTTCTGGAGACTGGGAAACTTAGAATAAAGGTACTTGGCATAGCTAGTGTCTGATGAGGGTCCACTCTGGCTTGTAGACAGCTGTATCCTGATATGACTGAGAACAGTTATCTCATTCCTTCTTAGAAGGGCACTAATCCCATTCACAAGGATTCCACCCCCATCATCTAATGATCTCCCAAAGATGCACTTCTACATACCATTACATTGGGGATCTAGGCTTAAACGTGCATTTTGGAGACATTCATTCACAGTAAGTAGTTCACTTATGCTAGTGCATGGATGCCAGAAAAAGGGACACAATTTTTAACCCTGAGGGAGTGCTGGGTGGATATCCAGTCTCTAAATTAGTTTTGGAATTTGGAGTAACTAGAGAATCATTGAGAGGCAAGAGTAGTTTGGCTTTATTGAGGAGCAGCATAATATCCTGGAAAGAAGGTAAATTTTAGAGTCAGGCAGATCTGAATTTAAATTTCATGTTATACGTATTATTAGGTTTATGGTCACAGGGAAGTGATTCATCTTTCTGAATTAATATAATGGGGTCATAGAGTTGTTGTCTACTCTGCCAGTGTCATGTTGCAAACAAAATAGTTGTGGGATAGTATATGGAAGTAGGCAAGCTGTGATCCAAGACTGTCAGTGCGCACGGCAAACCACACAGTGATGGTCTGTGGAAACTTATTAGTGGGCCACAGGGAAATAGGAAAAACAGGGATAAAGTTTAGGGTATAGATGTGTATGTGTACATACACTATATATAAGACACACATGCATATACTTCCTTTTTTTTAATGTGATTGTTTGGGAACCACTGAACAAGGATCCAGCACGGCTGTAAGTTATCGGTTCCTACAGCAACTTTATTTGAAACCTAATGTGGGAATACAGATTGAATAGGATATGGCCCCTATTCTTAAGTAGCTTATAATTTAATGAGGAAGCTGGTATGTAAGGACAAAGAAAATTGTAATAAAAAAGAGAAAAAAATAGAGCTCAGTAGAAGTTTTGGCTGGCTTTTTAGAGGAGCTGGCATTTCAACTGGATCTTTAAAGATGATTATAATTTTGAAAAGTTAAAAAAAGGAAGAAGGAGTTCCCATTGTGGCTAAGTGGTAACGCACCTGACCAGTACCCATGAGAATTCGGGTTTGATCCCTGGCCCTGCTCAGTGGGTTAAGGATCCAGCATTGCCAGAAGCTGTGGCACAGATGCGGCTTGAATCTGGTGTTGCCATGCCTGTGGTGTAGGCTGGCAGCCTCAGCTCCGAATTGTCCCCTAGCCTGGGAACTTCTATATGCCATGGGTTCTGCCCTAAATAAATGAAGAAAGCAGATATTTCAAGGAGGAAGCAATACTAGCAAAGTTTTTGAAACTTAAAAAGATGTCATTATAGGAGGTTCGCTATTGGAATACATGGTAAGTGGAGAAGTGAGGGGAGATAAGGCTACAGAATTGGGTGAAGTAAGATCAGAGTAGATGGATAACTGTTTCTACATTAAATACTTGATATTGGAAGGTTAAAGGTTTTTAAGAAGGGGGAAATGTGATCATACCTGTTTTAGTACAAAAACTGATCACTGTGTGAAGGGTAAATTGCAAATGACGGACCCTCCTGTATTCTCCTTTGGAATGTTGGATTTAATTCCATTAAAATAATTATCAAACTGTTACATTGACCTGTTGTTTTTTTTAACCTACCCACTAATAAATTTGAATTTCCAAAATCAGAGAACTGTGTTTTCTAACAAATAAGCTATCAGTGATTTAAAAAGAATGAATGGATGAATCAATGAATGAGCCTGTCATTTGGAGTTGATAAAATGAAGGTCCAAATATAAGCCCCAGAGGGCAATGATGATCATTGTTAAGACTTTGTAGAGTACTTTGGTGAATAAAGAGAAAGAAATCTGGATTTGTGGGGGGGTGATGTTAAAGTAGTAGTCTACCAAAAAAAAAAAATGCAGTATAGTCTTCAACATGAAAAATAATGTCATAATGAAGAATCATTGGAGGGGATATGGGGTATTATCTGATAATGTATGGGTGATCAATGCCCTTCCCCCCCTTAGGCATCCCCTTCCCCACCATCTCCCAGCAATCTGCTTCCTAACTCAGTTGCACCTATCTCTTTTTATTTATTTTTTTTTTGGCTGCACCCATGGCACTCAGAAGTTCCTGGGCCAGGCACTGAATCTGAGCTGCAGCTGCAGCCTATGCCACAGCTGTAGCCATGCGAGATTGCTTCACCCACAGCACCACAGTGGGACTCCTCTATCTCCTTTTCTTATTTCCCAACTTCCATAATCTTTGTCCAGGTTTTGTCTTATATGGACTATTATAAGATCCTCTTAGTGGAGTTTTGGGCTCTATTTGTCCACTTCCCATCTATTTGTCATTCATTCATTCAAGAAATATTACTAGGTATGTATTTTATGCCATGGGCACATTTCTGGGTGTTGGAGATGTGGCTGTGAGCATACAAGTAACCTGTTCTCATGGATTTACACCTTCTTGAGGGGGGAAGAGGCTTCACAAAAGACAGTGATGGATTTAGCCCTGCTAAAAGGCTGGGTGATCAAAGAAGCTTCTCTGAAGAGGTTTGAGCTGGTACATGAAATACACGAGCCATACATACAGTGCTCAGGAGAACAAGTACAGAGATCTTTGGCTACAGCAAGCATGGTAGTTTCTAAAAACAAGTATAGTAGGAGAGAGGAAGAGTCATATGAGCTGAGCTCAGCGAAGCAGACAAAGCATAAACATGCAAACTTGTAGATTATAACAGAATGATATATTTTATTTGAAGGACAATTAGAATCAATTAGGAAATTTTGAGCAGAAAATGATGGGATATGACTGAAGGGAGATAAAGGAGCAAGCAAGGAGGGCACTGAAAAACTATTGCAGTAGTCCAGAAAGTCCATGATGATGGCATGAACTAAAGTGTTACAAGTGAATGATTTGGAAGTGTCTTTTGGAAGTTAAATCATCAGGGCTTGCTGATAGATTGGATGGTGAGAGATGCTGGAAAGAAGAGTCAGGAATAACTCTAGGTTTCTGGCTTGTGAAGGTGGATGGATGGCCATATTTATTGGGGGAAATAGTAGCTTTTTGAGGAGGAGGATTGTTGTCAGGAGTCAAGAATTCTGCTTGAGGTAGATATCTATCAGTCAGTCAAGGGAAGATGTCTGGGAAGTCCTTTGATATAATGAGCTCAAAGTTCAGGCAGAGGTTGGAGCTAGAGACTTAAATTCAGAAGTCAACTGTAAATAAAGTACTTAAAGCTATGAGTCTAGTTAGGATATTCTAAAGAGAGACTGTTTATAGAATAAAAGCAGCCTAGGGATGGAACCCTGGGGTCTTGTACTACAGAGCGATCAAAGGCAGTAGTAAGAGATTTTAGGAAGGAAGAATAACCAGTGAGGTAATAGGTTAACCTAAAACACAAGATGTTTTGGAAACCAGGTTCAAGAAATGTTTCTAGCAGGGACCATCATCAGCTATTTTAAGGACTGCTGGAATGTTCAGGAAGATGTGGACAAGAACATGAATATTGGATTGTGGAACAAAAAGGTTGCTGATAAATTCAACAGCAGGTTCATGGAAGTAGTAAGTTTATTTTAAAAGCCAAGTGCTTCTTCTCATACTATACATACATATCTTCTAATTACATCATAATTTGTGCACATCTCTTGAATCTTCTTAAAGACTGAAAACAAGTTTAGAGGAGTTGGACCTTTGCAGGATTTTCATTTCTTTTTCTGCCTTGATGTTAATGAACATGCCCTTAGAAATTTCTTGGGTCATTCTTGAATTTTAGGGAGCAGAAACAATACACTTGAGCTCAGTAATGGCTTTGAAATTCTTTCATGCAGAAAATTCCTCTAGTTCAACCTTAACTTTCAGCATCTTCTAAAGCATGCATAGCACTCTATCTTCCATCAGAAAGTAGTTGTTACTCTCAGTCTCCTGAGACCTTGGTACTTGACACTTACCAGTGAAAATATTTTTTTCTTTACTTAATTCTTTTTTTAATTGGGACTTGTCAGATTTTGTAATTCTTTAATTTTGTATTTCTAAGTAAGATACTCTTTATTACAGTAGAATTTTAAGACATAACTTTAGTTTGTTCTCAGGAATCTTAGTTATTGGATTTCATTCTGTATTTGTAACTGGATTTTTGTATGCATACTGTTTTAAATAACTTGTATGTTTCAGATAGAACTTGAGAATAAACTACAGCAGCAGTCAACACAAGCAGCACAGGAACTTGCAGCAGAGAAAGAGAAAATATCAGTGTTACAAAATGCCTATGAAAAAAATCAGGAAAATCTAAAGCAGCTTCAGTCTGATTTCTATGGGAAGGAATCTGAACTTCTTGCCACAAGCAAGATCTCAAGGTATCATAAAAACTCACTATGTTATTGATAAATATTAAATGATTGATCTGAACCCAGATGGGCAGGGAATGTTAGTATTTGTGGAATATCATACTTGTTTTCTTTTGAATTATTTTTGGAGAAATATGCTTTTTAAAAAATAAGTTGTGGGAATTCGTGTCGTGGCTCAGTGGTAACAAACCCAACTAGTATCCATGAAGGTGAGGTTTTGATCCCTGGCCTTTCTTAGTGGGTTAAGGTTCCAGTGTTGCCATGAGCTGTGGTGTAGGTCGCAGATGCAGCTTGGGTCCCGTGTTGCTGTGGTGTAGGCTGGCAACTGTAGCCCTGATTTGTCCCTTAGCCTGTGAACTTCCATATCCATGGGTGCAGCCCTAAAAAGGCAAGGAAGAAAAGGAAGGAAGAAAGGAAAAGAGAAAAGAAAAAGAATTCTACTGCAGTGCCTTGGGGAGGCATGGGTTTGATCCCTGGCCTGGAGCAGGGGGTTCAAGGACAGCTGCCACTCAGATTCAATCCCTGGCTTGGGACCTTCCATATGCCATGGGTGTGGCCATTTAAAAACAACCACAAAACCCCATACAAATGTATCTTTTAATAGTGAAACAATTTGGAAATATGTTAACTGTCGTATTAGCTTATCAAAGGACTTTGCTGCCTATGTAAAAAAAATAACTTATAAAGGACTGCTGTTAGAAAATCCAAGGAGTTTTCAATGTAAACCACTTGTGAAAATGGAAGCAATTTTATTGTTGCTTCTCAAGAAAGACTGACTTTAATTTTATGGATTTGTTAACTTCCCAAGACTATTGGAATGCATAATGGTTAAAATCGGGAGATTATAACTCAAAGTAAATTTAACCTTAATTATCTAAACATATCTGGATACCTTGTCCTTGGCAATACTATTTGATTAGATAAAGTATCATTAAAATGAATGATATACAAAAAAGGTAAATAATTTTTATGTAGCATTAAGTTATCAGTTCTCTACAGGAGATGGAACATTTCTATTCTCTCAAAGAAGACTTAGCCAGTCCTCTTTTTTGTCGTGGTGAAATATTATGCTTTTTGATCCTTTAATGTGTATGGTTTTTTGTTTGTTTGTTTCTTTGTATAAAGTGCCTTATTGACAAATTTTGTCAAATCACAGAATATTTATAATATACATAAATATACTATGTTTTATTCATAAGCTGTTTTAGGGAAGGCTTTATGAAGGAGGTAGGACTTGACCAGGTCCTGAAGGATCTAAGAATTTGAATACCCAGAGTCCTGAGAGAGATCCGTTCACTCAGGGGCACATTTGAGAAAAGGTGCTGCAGCAGGAACCAGCAAAGCTGGGAGTCAACATAATTGTCTTGCCAGAGTGATGGTTGGTGTCTGGAAGTTTAAAAGGTTGGGTTCAAATTGTGAAGTATCTTAGATGCCTAGCAGGGATGACTGGAGTTTATATTTGGGGGAGAGGAGAAGAGTCATCTAAGCAGAGGAATAAAATGAAAAAAAAAATTTGTAGGCAACTTAACCTGGAAGTTGTTTAAAGACAGCTTAGTTTGGACCTGAGGTAAATTAGTGCCATGGAGATTAAAGAGGCTGTCTCCCTTCCTCCTCCATAAACTCCAGCAGTCTAGGTGTGAATTGATTATGACTGGGGTTAAAAAGGTTGGAACAGAAGAGATTAATGGGAGAGAGACAATGAAACAAAAAGGATGAATAACATATAGGTAGAGAGGAGGTGAAGGAATTGTTGGTGACTAATGATCTGACAAAGAAACAGGAGATTGGGTAAAAGAATTTTCATAGGGCCAACAATAGATATTTTATATATATCAAGTTCAAAATCAACAAGTTGTTTTAAGGAAAAAAATACCACCTCGACATTTAGAAAGCATCTTACTTGCTGTATTCTCTAAGTAGCTTTAAATTACTATTTTTTTTCCCTTTAGAACACTATTGAAAGTTGGGGAGGGTTGGTGGAAGAGTTTGGACTTTATCCTAAAAGAAGGAGGATTTGCAAGGATTTGTATTTTATTTAGGCCAATAACTGGCAGCAGGATAAGGATGGATTGTAGGGGAACCTGGGTGAATGTGGGGATGAGACAGAGGAGACTGTGCCATAGTCCAAGTGAAGATGATGGTGGCTTGAGCTGGTAGGAGGAAGGATGGGAAATGCAGATGAACTGGAAGGACTATTTGGTGACAGAGAAGATGATATCTAAAGACTGACTGTAAAAGATCTACAGAAATCACACTTTTTCTTCATATGTATGTTATTTACGCATGAGAATAACAACAAGTCTTAGATCTTTTAAATCAGTATTTTTTCATTAAGCCAACTATTTTTGTCTAAAATGTTATGTCTTGTTCTAATTTTATACCTGAAAGAATGCAAATGTAAATATGGGAAGAAGAGAAAGACAGAGGGCTAAGGCTGCCATGGAGTTTTACAACTGCTGAGAGGCCATGAATAGATCTTTCTTCCAAAGCTTCCTTCTGCCTGTGAGACTGAAGCCCTGCTTGGCTGGTGACAGGCCTAATGTTTGCACAATAACAGAACTGTGACTGGATCTCAGCTCTTCTGATTCATGATTCTTTTACCATCATTTCACTAAATTTTTTTTTAATAGAAGTATTGACATTTAATTCCTTCCAAAGTGAGAAGTTATCTGAACTACTTAATAAAAGGAATTCCTAGGAACATTCAAATCAAATTTATAGGTCAGAATAAAGGATGGTTATTGGCCATTCTTTTGCTTCCGTGATTTTTTCAATTTTATGATTCTTATTTTTTCCATTATAGTTGGTTTAGTGTTCTGTCAATTTCTCCCACACAGCATCGTATTTGTTAAATAATCTTGTGTACAAGAGAGAAAAGGAAGAAGTTCAGAACCATGTAACATGACACCCAAGTCAGGGGTGCCATCTGTGGGCATGTGGTGTATCTAGACACCAGTGAAATGCAAGTCCGGCTGGCTTGATCTATGCCTTTAGCCCCATCTGCTGGATTATTAATGAAATACTAAAGTTTGTGACTGGGTATTCCAAATTGGCCATGCTGTAGGTTATTCTTTCTTGTCAAGAAAGTTCATAGAAATGGAATTTAACTATAGATTTTGTACCGTGAATGAAGTGAGAATTCTAGGATAGTAAGTTTAAAATTAAATATAAACCTTGTTAGCCTAATACTATTCCTTATATCATTTCATCAGATATCAAGAATAAGTAACAACTAAAATTTCTAAAATTTTATTTTGAAAAAAGAAAAATTTTTGGACCAAAAAAAGCTACCACAGAATAATGCAGAAATTCCTTTGTGGCTACACTACTATGTGTTTAGGGTATTCCAGGATCAGGTTTGGTATTTGTTCTACTCAGGAATTTGCTTATTCTGGTGGGAGTCAGTGGGTTAAAGTAGCCCCAGTAAAACCACTAAATGAGAGAAGGAGTTCTCCAACGTAAAAAGATCCTGAGCAGATGAAAATATCCTGGCCTGCAGCCAGGAAAAGGAATATATAGCAGTGTATTGCTGAATGACACAAATGAATATTTAGAGGCAAAGTCGAAGAGTATGTCTTGGCATCTTCAGAAAATAGTAGCACAGATTTTGAGCTTGATTTTAAAAGATTTAGTCATTAGGTTTTTGTGAGAGTTTACAATGTTATAGGCAGCTATTTAAACCACAGGCATTTTGGAGTTTGTATATTATCTTGCTCAAGGGCATAACATACTATCTTTTTAGAGTGTACTGCTTTCTACTGTGCATATGTTAACTGTTATGTTTCTATAGAAATTTACTAAACAATGACATATAATAATCTGGGGAAATTTTTTTATAAGTCTGTGAAAGAGACGCTTTCTCTAGCATAGGAGGGCTTGATTTCAAACAGGAATCAAATTGGAAACCAAAATAAACTGATTCGAGAACTGAAGACTGCCAGGACTTCTTTGGAGCAAGATTCAGCCAAGAAAGAAGAGCAGTTGAAGGAGCAGTAGAAACCACTACAAGATGTTCAGAAAGAAAAGGTATTTTATTTTCTAACTAAATCTAGAATCTTCAGAGTTACAATGGCCATAGAGATCATCTAGTCAAACCTCTTAACCAGTAAAGGCATCACCTTATATTCAACAGCTAAGATGGGCATCAAGGTTATAAATAAGAGACTCTTGGTGACTGTAATTCTAATCCTAGGAGGTTATTCTTTACAGCTTCCTTGCCATTTCTTATTGCTCTTTTTAGTTATACAAAGGAGTCTGTTTTTTTATATCATAGACCCTTGGTTATTCAAAAAAAGATACTATAGCTCCTCAATTATTTCTCATATAACATGTTATCCTCTGGATATAGAAATCAGGTATGAAAGGTCTAGGAATAATTGAGTGTGTTAAGAATTCTTAATATTAATAACCAGCTTTTTTCTAAGAGGAAGTGTGGGTTTATTTTATATAAATGATGCTAAGTTATAAAGTTGAAAGTACTGGTTATATGACCAGTACACATAATGATCAGTTATATTTCTATATAAAAGATAAATGCAGATTCTAAGAAACATTTGATTTTTGGTTTCATAACTGAGATCATGTATTTCCATCAGTGGATAGAATATTCTTAAGTGTACAATTTATGAAGGTATTTGTGTGTGTGTGTGTGTGTGTGTGTGTGCGCACTTGTATGTATATCTGTTAATTGTGCAGTTCCTGGAAATTATCTTCAACTAAAAACTAGGGGGATGTTTTTGTGGGGATGGGACCGGTGAAGCTGGAATGAAATTTATGACTTATGCCACAAGTTTAGAAAATTCTGACAGAACTATAGTTTACAGGCCTTTAATTACAAGGGCATGAGATCATGCAGCTCTTGTTTTAGTTTTGGTTCTACTTCTAATAGATTATTGAACTTTTCTAAGCCTTTGTCCCTTTACCTATAAAATGAGGATTAAAAGGAGCTATGTGGTATAGAGATTAGATTAGACATATAGTTCTCCTCTTTAGGTGCCTTATGTAAAGATAGTGAGAGTAATAATATTAATAAGCATAAGAAGGTGTTTTAGCTCAAGTTTGGCCAGACACTATTTACTTTATAGTATTAACTATTTAGTCCTTATAACATTATTATTGTTCATATTGTATAAACAAGGACACAGGAACAAGAGAAGGTAGGTAATTTGCTCAAGTTAACTTAGGTTAAAGGGGCAGAGACAGTCATAAACAGTAGCAGTCATTTTTGTTAATTTTCAGTTAAGTAGTTAAAATTATTTTTTTAATAAGTTATTTTTCTATAGTCACTGAAAAAGAACTAGTAAATGAAAAATCTAAATTGGCAGAGATTGAGGAAATTAAATGTGGACAAGAAAAATAAATTGCTAAATTGAGTGAAGAACCCAAGTCTCACAAGCAAGAAAGCATAAAGATATGTGAAGATAATCATTGTTTTTCCTCTGTATTTTTTAGTGCTTGTTAAAAAAAAGTGTATATATATACACACACACACATTTATTTATTAAGAACATACTTTGTGGGAGTCCCCACCATAGCCCAGTGGGTTAGGAATCAAACTGCAATGGCTCGGGTTGCTGCAGAGGTGTCAGGTTTGATTCCAAGAGCAGTGGGAATTGCCTTGGCTTAGGTCACAACTGCAGCTCAGATTCAATCCCTGGCCTGGGAACTTCCATATGATGTGGGTGCAGCCATAAAAAGAAAAAAAAAACATACTTTATGCCAGGAACCATTGTTTTGTTATTTTTGACAAATATTCTTGCTCTCAGTGCTTTTGTGTTGCAGAATATCTATACATATATTGAAACTGTTACTTCTGTTTTCAGATGACTAAATAATGAGAAGTAACCCTAAAAATTTAGATTTTATTGAGATGCTAATCAAGAAAGCTATCAATTAAAAGAATTATGTGCGTTCCCATCATTGCTCAGTGGTTAACAAATCCAACTAGGAACCACGAGTTTGTGGGTTCAATCCCTGGCCTCGATCCGTCATTGCCGTGAGCTGTGGTGTAGGTCACAGATGTGGCTCAGATCCTGTGTTGCTGTGGCTGTGGTGCAGGTGGGTGGCTACAGCTCTGATTAGACCCCTGGCCTGGGAACCTCCATATGCTGCAGGAGTGGCCTTAGAAAAGGCAAAAAGACAAAAAATAAAAGAGTTATAGATAGCAAACTTCAAAATATCTAAGTTTAGAATTAAGATTTTAAGAGATTCTGTTTTTATAATTGTTTTTCTTCCTAAAATACTTAAATCTCTTTTTTTTTTTTTTGTTTGGGGCAAGGAGTAGCAAATTTGTTAGGACTGAGAAGATTGTGTAGTAGTGCCCCAAAGAACCATTTCACTGAAGGTGGAATTTAGGTGGTATATATACACAATGGAATACTACTCAGCCATAAAAACGAACGACATAATGCCATTGGCAGCAACATGGATGGAACTAGAGAATCTCATCCTGAGTGAAGTGAGCCAGAAAGACAAAGACAAATACCATATGACATCACTTATAACTGGAATCTA
>ERZ794964.14-NODE-14-length-32536-cov-4.993843_pt1 | contig 32536 bp, 28 predicted proteins | sample MGYA00375741_ERZ794964 | MGnify/ENA primary metagenome ERZ794964 (study PRJEB30138, sample SAMN05968712) | food fermentation metagenome | isolation source: fermented_meat | host: spontaneous_fermented_meat_time_40_first_replicate;sponta... | place: Italy | collected... | reverse complement strand
GCTTCTTTGGTTGGTATGTACGCTTCATGTGTGTTCACCTCCATTCGCGATTTTTACCTGCAAAAACTTTGCAATTCGACATTAATCATAACATGGATCAACTTCATTAGCAACCTTATGCCACCAATTAAATATAATCAAAATTTAGCTTCTCAATACTATGCGTGTTTACGTCTGACCACTTCATACATTCACTATGATATAACTACGTCAATATCTGATTATGATAAGGCCACATTATGATGAACAGTTTGTACATCTTCATCAGATTCAAGGACATCAACTAATTTTTCAAATACGGCTAAATCATCCCCACTTAAAGTCATCTCAGATTGTGGTAGCATGCTAATTTCTGTCGTCGTAAATTCAGTTACCCCACTTTGGCGCAAAGTTTCGATAGCTTTATGCAAATCACTGGGTTCAGTATAAACAACAACCTGATCATCTTGTTGTTCAGCATCACGTACGTCTACTTCTGCATCTAACAGGTTCTCCAACACAGTATCAGCATCATTACCCTCAAAAACAATGACACCAGTTTCGTCAAACAGGTAGCTGACCGATCCTGCTGCGCCGAAATTACCACCATTCTTGTTGAATGCTGTCCGTACATTTGTTGCAGTACGGTTAACGTTGGATGTTAATGTGTCCACAATAATCAGCGAACCATTAGGTCCGAAACCTTCATAACGACCCTTAATAAATGTTTCGTCTCCTGAACCACTTGCTTTTTCAAGCGCACGTTCGATCACATGTTTTGGTACTTGTGCTTGCTTAGCACGTTCAATCACAAACTTTAATGTCGAATTGGCTTCTGGATCAGCACTGTTACCTTGTTTGGCAGCAGCATAAATTTCAATACCATACTTACTATTAGTTTTTGCGGCGGCGCCATCTGTCTGCGCCTTTTTCATCTTAATGTTTTCCCATTTGCGTCCCATGTTCTACCTCATGACATTTATATCTTTTACTATTATAACGGTTTCTAATCACTTTGCATCAATCATTCTCTATTTTATGATGCGATATTGTCCTGGTTTTAAATCAGCAATGTGATAATCACCAATATGAGTACGAATCAACCGTAAAGTTGGTATCCCTACTGCCGCTGTCATACGTCGCACCTGACGATTACGACCCTCTTTAATTTTAAGTTGAATAAAGCTCGTTGGCTGATTCTGACGTACACGAATTGGTTTATCGCGCTCCCACAACCATTTTGGATACGGTATGCGTTTAACCTTGGCTGGTAAAGTTAGTCCATCTTTTAAGTCAACACCCTGCTCTAACTGTTTTAACTGTTGTTTTGTTGGTATCCCTTCAACTTGAACAACATAAGTTTTATAAGCTTTGTTGTCCGGATCAGTTAGTTGATGGTTGAGCTTACCATTATCTGTTAACAATAATAACCCTTCACTATCCATGTCTAAGCGGCCAGCAGCATAAACTCGTGGTATATCAATGTAGTTAGCTAGTGTTGCGCGTCCCTCATTGTCGGTGAATTTAGTTAGAACGTTATATGGTTTGTTAAATAGTACAATCATAGCATTAATTATAACATAGCTTAAAAGGCGAACAGATGTCTACTCGTTTTTTAAGGTCTTAACCTTTTCTTTACTATTCACAAGGTTATAAAAAACAAGTCACAACCTTGTGTACGAGTAGCTTTTTAACTTTGATTAACCACAAGGGTGTTCACAAGTTATCCACATATCCACAGCTTGTGATTGCCAAATTGTGGATAATGTTCATAACGAATCTCAAATAGTGTCCTTACCCACTTTTAAATGTGCACAACATTGTTCGTTTGTGGATAACTCGCACATTTGTTCGTTTTTGTATCCACAAAGTGTTTACTATTTTGTCCACAGCTGTTGATATTCTCTAAAGTTGTCTCTCAGCTGTGGAAAACTTATTTCCTTACTGTTATAATAAATCTTGCTACTTCTTTAAATAGATAAGTGAGTCGATCGGTCGTCATGTTAATTCGAATTGATTTACCATCAATTTCGCACAGCGACCGATATATTAGGAGATATTTTTGTGACAAAACCCATAACAAAAGAAGAATTGTGGAATCAAATCAAAGCCAAATTCTATCAAGAAATTGGCCCGGTTTCGTTCGACACGTACATAGAACCACTTTCGCCGGTTACCTTAACAGAGTCTAGCATTATCCTAGAGGTACCAGCTGATGAGAGTACGGATATTATTGATAATTGGAATAAATCCTACGCGATGAGTTTTGTACAATATGCCATGGAAATTGCAGAAGGGTTTATTAAGCCGGAATTACGGGTAGCACAAACACTCACGAAACCCGCACAAGTTCTCAATGACAATTTATCATTTACACGTGAATCTGACTTAAATGAGAACTTTACGTTTGACAAATTCGTTGTTGGCACAGGTAATGAAAATGCCTATGCCATCGCACGTGCAGTTGCTGAAGATCCTGGTCGTGTCTACAATCCATATTTAATTTATGGTGGTGTCGGCTTAGGGAAAACACATCTGATGCAAGCAATTGGCAATGCGTATTCGAAAAACACACCCAGTGCACGTATCAAATATGCAACAGCCGAAGATTTTCTAAACGATTTTACCGAATCTCTGCGAGCAGGAGAGGGCGCAACTGCAGCGTTTAAAAAAGAATATCGCACCGTTGACTTGCTACTTATTGATGATATTCAGTTTTGGTCGGGCAAAGAAAAAGTTCAAGAAGAATTTTTCAACACATTTAATGTCCTAACCAAAACTGGTAAACAAATTATCATGACTTCAGATAAGTTACCAACCGAGATTGTTGATTTACAATCTCGTCTAACTTCTCGCTTTGAAGCAGGGATATCAATGGACATTCAAAAGCCTGATTTGCCAACGCGTGTTGCTATTTTGAAAAATTTGGCCGAAACAGACAATTTAACAATTCCAAATGATGTATTAGAGCTGATTGCTGATAAAATCGATTCTAATATTCGCACGTTGGAAGGTACTTTCCACCGATTTGAAGCGATGTTAAGGTTTAGAAATAAACCCGCCACAAAAGAAACGGCACAACAAATATTAGGTGATCTAAATATTAACCAAGGTTTTAAAATCACAGTTGAACGCATTCAACAAGTTGTGGCTGACTATTACATGCAGATAATCGCCGATCTCAAAAGCACCAGCCGGAAAAAAGATCTCGTGACAGCTCGTCACGTTGCCATGTATTTGACACGAACTTTGACAAATGAAAGCTTACCAGATATTGGCAGAGCTTTTGGTGGCAGAGATCATTCCTCGGTGTTACATGCAACCAACAAAATTACCGAAAAAGCTGAATCAGATGCCCGAACAAAAGAAATGCTCGATGCATTGACTGACGAGATCAAAAACGGTAAATAACTGATTGTGGATAAAGAAGAACAACTATGACGTTTTTCCCACAGCATTGTGCACAACTAAAAGTTATAGCCTTATTATACACAACCCGCTTTTCCCCAACTTTCACAGCCCTTATTATTACTACTAGATTTTTAATTAACTTATTTAAAACAATTAATCCGCTGGATTGCTCACATAAAAAGGAGAATACCTGATGCAATTTTCAATTAATCGTCAAGCTTTTATCAAAGCATTAAATGATGTCTCACGTGCTATTTCATCTCGAACAACAATTCCTATTTTGACAAATATCAAAATTCTCTTAAACGATGAAGAATTAGTATTAACCGGATCAAATGCAGATATTTCTATTGAAACGCGAATTGACCAGTCAGATACAGCGGCACAACTCGTTATTAAAAAAACTGGTGGCATTACACTACCCGCAACGTTTTTTTCTAATATTGTCAAAAATTTGCCAGCAGATGATATGACATTAGCCGTTGAAGGCGTTCGTGCAAGTATCACTTCAGGCGCATCAGATTTTACAATTAATGGTCAAGATGTCCGTAACTATCCACAATTACCAGAAATGGATGATGTGCAGAGTTTAAGTGTTTCAGCAGCGCAATTAATTGATATTATTTCACAAACAAAAATTTCAGCATCCACACAAGAAAGTCGACCTATCTTAACGGGGATTCATTTAGCATTAGATGGTACAGATGTTAAGGCAGTAACCACAGATTCACACCGTTTATCACAACGGATTGTGACATTAACTGGCACAGATGCGCATATTCAGGCTGATGTGATTATTCCAGCTAAGTCATTTAATGAATTACAGAGCCTACTTGAAGGACAAGACCGTGTGGACATCAAACTAGCTACAAATCAAGCGATGTTTGATTTAGGACATACATCATTTTATTCACGCTTATTAGAGGGGAACTATCCAGAAACTGATCGATTAATTCCGACTGAAAGTACAACACAATTAACAATTGAGGCTAGTACATTACTTGGTGCCATTGGCCGAGCAAGTTTGTTAAGTCATGAAAGTCGAAATAACGTCGTACAGCTAACTTTAACTAGCGGTGTTGTGACTTTAAAAGGGACATCACAAGAGGTTGGTGAAGTTCAGGAAGAGTTGGTAGCTCAATCAGTTGACGGTGCTGATTTAGAAATTTCATTTAACCCAGACTATGTTCGAGATGCATTACGTATATTTAGTGGTAAGTCTGTTGATGTGAAATTTACCAGTAACTTACGTCCATTTACAATTACACCAGCTGGTGAAACAGATAATAAGCAATTACAATTAATTACACCAGTACGCACATTTTAAGCAATAGTCGCTAGAATAGACTGATTTACGTTCTCAATAAATTTAATCGAAAATAAACAAAAATCCTTAAAACGTCCTAAAATCGCTTAAAAACGATTTTAGGACGTTTTTTAAAGAACTTAAGATGAAAAAATGGTATAATACTCAAGTAACTAATATGACGAAAAATGTAAAAATCACAACTGAATACATCACACTCACTCAATTGCTCAAAGAAGAAAATATTATTTCTTCTGGTGGACAAGCTAAATACTATCTCATGGATTTTCCGGTGATGCTTAATGGCGAGGAAGAAAACCGTCGTGGTAAAAAATTGTACGACCATGATCAGATTATCATTGACGGTGAAACGTACGTTATCGAATTAGCGGAAAATGTTGATGAGCTAATCGCAGCGACACAACAAGAAAAAGATGAGCGTGCTGCCGCTGCCAAAAAGACCATTCGTAATGATCGCATCAAAGCACAAAAGGCCGCTGTCGCTAAAGAACGTAAAGAAGCACGTTTTGCAGAATTACGTCGTAAAAATGGCACACGCGCTGGTGGATTTGGGAGATCAAAGCAAGGTACTAGAGGACCAAAGGGGCCGGGTTCTTGGAACTCAAATCGTTAAAGCTCACAAATTATCGTAATTATGCTGATTTAGCGTTGGATTTTAGTGAGGGCATTAATGTGTTTTTGGGTGAGAATGCGCAAGGAAAGACGAATTTGTTGGAGAGCATTTACGTTTTAGCTTTAGCGCGTTCGCATCGTACGAGTAGTGATAAAGATTTAATTCGTTGGCAAGAAAAAGAAGCAACCATTAGTGGTCGTGTAAAGAAAAATATTAGCGAAACGCCATTATCTTTGCATTTTTCTAACAAAGGCAAGCGCGCACGTGTTAACCATCTGGAACAATCCAAGTTATCTCAATATATTGGCCAATTGAATGTTATTTTATTTGCACCAGAAGACCTCGAGTTGGTTAAAGGGGCACCTAGTGTTCGCCGACGATTTATTGATATGGAATTTGGACAAATGAATCCATTGTATTTATACAACACAACACAGTATCGCCGTATATTAAAGGATCGCAATGCCTACTTAAAACGATTGCAACTCAAGCAAACGACAGATACCATGTTTTTGGACGTCTTAACATCACAATTAGTTGATGTGGGCGCCCAAGTACTATTAGCGAGGCAGGGCTTTTTAGAAAAATTACAACAGGCAGCACAGCCGATTCATGCAACGATTTCTAATCAGCAAGAGACGCTAACACTCAAGTATCAAAGTGCTGTTGAAGTTAATCAAGGCATAGACTTAGAAACAATAAAATCAGCCTTTGAATCAGCTTTAATGCGGCAGCGACCACGCGAAATTATGCAAGGGTCAACACTTGTTGGGCCACATCGTGATGATATTCAATTCATTGTTAATGAGAATGATGTGGCAGTCTTTGGCTCGCAGGGCCAACAAAGAACAACAGCTTTAGCCATTAAATTAGCTGAAATAGATTTGATGCAGCAAGAAACGGGAGAATATCCGGTTTTGCTACTAGATGATGTTTTAAGTGAATTAGATGCTAATCGTCAGACACACTTACTGTTGGCGATTCAAGATAAAGTTCAAACATTTATAACGGCGCCATCATTAAGTGATGTTGCACGGCAGTTGATTCATGAACCTAAAGTGTTTCACGTCCAGCAAGGTCGTATTGATGTCGAAGAAGAGGCGCAATCATGAGTAAGTTGCGTGATTAACCTGTTGCAAATCAGGTTTTATTATATTCAACTATCTGGAGAAAAATATGTCTGAAGAAAATAATAAAGCAGTAGAAAATATTGATGGCATCGTTACGGATGATGAAGAAATTCGTCAATCTAGTACGGTTGATGCCAGCGCTGGTGATTATAATGCAGACCAAATTCAAGTACTGGAAGGTCTTGAAGCGGTACGTAAGCGACCAGGAATGTATATTGGAACGACAACAGCACAAGGTTTGCACCACTTGGTCTGGGAAATTGTTGATAATGGTATTGATGAAGCCTTAGCTGGTTTTGCAACACATATCACGGTAGCCATCGAAAAAGATAATTCAATTACGGTTACAGACGATGGTCGTGGTATTCCAGTTGATATCCAAAACAAAACTGGAAAACCAGCGCTTGAGACAGTGTTTACTATTTTACACGCTGGTGGTAAGTTTGGCGGTGGCGGTTATAAAGTTTCTGGTGGTCTTCATGGGGTTGGTGCATCAGTTGTTAACGCGTTATCAACTGACCTAGATGTTAGAGTTATTCGTGATGGGCAAGTCTATTATATGGATTTCAAGACCGGTCGCGTGAACACCAAAATGGTTAAGTTAGATGAAAAGCCAACGATTAGCCGTGGGACAATTGTCCACTTTAAACCAGATACAGATATTTTTCGTGAAACAATAGAATTTAGCTACAATACTTTATTGACTCGTGTCCGAGAATTAGCTTTTTTGAATAAAGGATTACGTATTTCAATTACTGATAATCGACCAGAACAGTCAGTGACTGAAAGTTTTCACTTTGAGGGTGGGATTAAAGAATATGTAGCTTATTTAAATGCTGATAAAACAGCTGTATTCCCAGATCCAGTGTATGTTGAAGGTGAAGAAAATGGCATCGTTGTTGAAGCGGCACTGCAGTATACCACTGATATTAAAGATAGTTTACGAACATTTACTAATAATATTAATACCTATGAAGGTGGTACCCATGAAACAGGCTTTAAGACAGCCTTGACACGTGTTATCAACGATTATGCCCGTAAACATGGGCAACTTAAAGATAATGCGGAAAGTTTGACAGGTGAAGATGTACGAGAGGGGATGACAGCAATTGTCTCAATCAAGCATCCAGATCCACAATTTGAAGGGCAAACGAAGACCAAGCTAGGTAATTCAGATGCGCGTCAAGCGACTGATCGTATGTTTTCAGAGACTTTTAGTCGTTTCATGATGGAAAATCCACCAATTGCTAAGCAAATTGTTGAAAAGGGTATTTTGGCACAAAAGGCCCGTCTGGCAGCTAAGCGTGCACGTGAAATGACGCGTAAGCAGTCTGGCTTGGAAATTAGTAATTTACCTGGAAAACTAGCCGATAATACCTCTAATGATCCATCTATTTCGGAATTGTTCATCGTCGAGGGAGACTCGGCCGGTGGTTCAGCTAAACAAGGGCGTAACCGTTTGACTCAAGCTATCTTACCAATTCGTGGTAAGATTTTAAATGTTGAGAAGGCGACTTTGGATAAGGTACTAGCTAACGAAGAAATCCGTTCATTATTCACAGCAATGGGTACAGGATTTGGTGAAGATTTTAACGCTGGAAAAGCGAATTATCACAAAGTGATTATTATGACCGATGCCGACGTTGATGGTGCACATATTAGGACGTTGCTGTTAACATTGTTTTATCGCTACATGCGACCATTAGTTGATGCTGGGTATATTTATATTGCACAACCACCTTTGTATGGTGTGGCGCTTGGTAATTCTAAAACACGAGAATATTTAGATTCTGATGAAGAACTTGAGGCATATTTAGCGCAATTACCATCAAATATTAAGCCAAAGGTACAACGTTATAAGGGACTAGGAGAGATGGATTTTGATCAGCTTGCTGATACAACAATGGATCCTTTAAATCGTCGTTTATTGCGTGTTGACCCTGCAGATGCTGAGGCAGCCGATAGTATCTTTGATATGTTAATGGGGGACGATGTTGCCCCACGTCGTGAATTTATTGAAGAAAATGCGGTGTTTGTTGAGAATTTAGATATTTGATATATACCGTATTGATTTAACGTTAAGTTTGAATGATAGCATTCAAGCGGGTACATAGTAAGAGTTCAAAAAATTGACCAAGGAGTAACAAATGTCTGAACAAAATGACACGCGCATTCGCAATGCGAATTTGTCTGAACAAATGAAAACATCATTTCTATCGTATGCAATGTCAGTTATTGTGGCGCGTGCTTTACCTGATGTTCGTGATGGTATGAAGCCTGTTCATCGTCGTATTTTGTATTCGATGATTGAACAAGGGAATACACCCGACAAACCGCATAAAAAATCTGCACGTATTGTTGGAGACGTTATGGGTAAATATCATCCACACGGTGATTCGGCGATTTATGAATCAATGGTGCGTATGGCGCAACCATTTTCATACCGTCACATGTTAGTGGATGGTCATGGTAACTTTGGTTCGGTCGATGGTGACAGCGCTGCGGCTATGCGTTATACTGAAGCGCGTTTATCTAAAGTTGCTATGGAAATGGTCCGTGACTTGAATAAAGACACGGTTAATTTTGTGCCCAACTATGATGGTGAAGAGCGAGAACCTGAAGTACTACCTGCACGTTTTCCAAATTTGTTAGTCAATGGTGCGACTGGGATTGCCGTTGGTATGGCAACAAATATTCCAACACATAACTTGGGTGAGGTTATTTCAGCCATTCATATTCTGATGAATAACCCAGAAGCAACAACAACTGATTTAATGGAGGCATTGCCGGGACCTGATTTTCCAACAGGTGGTATTGTCATGGGTAAGTCAGGCATTCGACGTGCTTATGAGACAGGACGTGGTCGTGTAACAGTGCGTGCCAAGGTTGATATCGAACAAACCAAGACAGGGAAAGAACAAATTATTGTTACTGAGTTGCCTTACGCTGTTAATAAGGCACGTTTGATTGAGCGTATTTCTGAGCTTGCGCGTGATAAGCGTATTGAAGGCATTACTGCAATTCGTGATGAATCAGATCGTGACGGTTTGCGTGTATCTATTGATGTACGTCGTGATGCGTCAGCTAGTGTGATTTTAAATAATTTATATAAAGAAACTTTATTGCAAACAAACTTCAGTTTCAACATGTTAGCAATTAATGGTGGAAAGCCTCAAACAATGGGCCTCAAAGAAATTTTAGAGGCTTATCTCGTACACCAGCGAGAAGTTATTCGTCGTCGTACGGCCTTTGATTTGCAGAAGGCACAGGCGCGTGCACATATTCTTGAAGGCTTGCGGATAGCGTTGGACCATATTGATGCCATCATTGGTATTATTCGTTCATCTAAAACATCTGAAGAAGCTAAGAGACATTTGATTGATGGTTACGCACTAAGCGATAAACAAGCACAAGCGATTTTAGACATGCGTTTGGTGCGCTTAACAGGCTTAGAACGTGATAAGATCGAAGATGAGTATCAGAAATTAGTTGAATTAATTACTGATTTGAAAGATATTTTGGCACATGAGCATCGTGTTGATGATATCATTTATAATGAATTACTTGAAATTCAAACAAAATTTGGAGATCCACGTCGCACAGAACTACAAGTTGGTGATGTGACAAATATTGAAGATGAAGATTTGATTGAAGAAGAAGCAGTCATCGTTACATTAACACGTAATGGTTACATTAAACGTGTACCACAGGCGGAATTTAAAGCCCAAAATCGTGGTGGTCGTGGTGTTCAGGGGATGAACGTTAATGATGAGGACTTCGTTGATCAGATGGTTGCCACATCAACACATGATACGTTACTCTTTTTCACAAATAAGGGCAAAGTCTATCGGATGAAAGGCTATGAAGTACCTGAATATGGCCGTCAAGCCAAGGGTATTCCAGTTGTTAATTTACTGAATTTTGAAGGTGACGAAAAAATTCAGACTGTAATCACTGTGAAAGGTGAGGCGAGTGAAAGCCAAGATTATCTATTCTTTGTGACACGACAAGGTGTCGTTAAGCGTACTGCTGTGAGTGAATTCTCAAATATTCGAACAAATGGGCTAAAGGCTTTGACGTTGCGTGATAATGATGAAGTCTTATCTGTTCAAATTACGGATGGAACACAGAGTATTATTATTGCTACAAAAGATGGGTATTCTGTTCGTTTTTCTGAAGAAGATGTCCGTATTATGGGCCGTGCTGCTGCTGGTGTCCGAGGTATTCGCTTACGTGAGGGAGATCTAGTTATTGGTTCTGATGTTTTGAGCCAACAAGATAATGTATTGATCATCACCGAGAATGGTTACGGGAAACAAACACCTGCTACAGAGTACCCAATTAAAGGGCGTGGTGGTAAAGGTATAAAAACAGCTAATATCACTGAGAAAAATGGCTCATTAGCTGGTATGATTATTATTAATGTTAATAAAGATATTATGGTAACAACGACTCAAGGCGTAATGATTCGCTTTGCTGCATCAACTGTGAGCCAAACAGGACGAGCAACAATGGGTGTTCGCTTGATTCGCTTAGAAGATGGCGCACAAGTGGCTACCCTAGCTAAAGTCGATCATGAAGATGAACCACTTGATGAAGTGACTGAAGATGTTCCACGTGAAACACCATTAGATAGTAATCAACTTGATCAGGTTACTGATTTATTAGATCGTGCCTCAACAGATGATACCTCAACCGAAGAATAGTAAATGTTTGAGTAACATCATTACAATAAAAAACCGATGACTGTTAATGTCATCGGTTTTTTATTATGAACGTCCTTTTTTTATTGTAAAAAGACTAAATACGTAATCTACCATATAACCTCCATTGTCAGTGAGATAAATTATAATACGAAAAAAATGGTTATATCACTTGACGAGGAGGCTAACTTTATTTAATTATCATCTGGTGTAATGTCTTTACGGCTCCCATGAGTGTAGCGATGTGTCCGGCGTGGTGAATCTGGAATAATAATCCACGCCAAAATATAAAGTACAATACCAGGAATAACTGGGAAGATAGAGAGAATAACATATATTACACGAACAATTGTTGCATCCCAACCAAAATATTCCGAAATGCCACCGATAACACCACCTACCATGCGGTTATTACGTGATCGCGTTAATTGCTTTTTATGAGTCATAATTAATCTCCTTTTAATTGAAATAATTGGTATTAATACACCTTAATTGTACCAGAATTAGTTGTTGCGTCAATTGTAAAGCGCGGGTCATCTCCAAAGAATCCACGTTTATAATTGCTTGTATCTTTATCAAGATGACTACTATCTGTGCGTTCAATTTTAATACTGCCAGAATTGGAGTTTAAGTCAAAGTAGAAATCTTGCGTTTCTGGTGTTGTCATGCGAACACGCCCACTACTAGTTTTCAATTTAAGATCACTAGTTAGTTTATTGATTCGTAAACGAACAGAACCAGAATTGATCTTTATTTTGCCACCACCGGTAAAGTGATTAATGTCCGCTGATCCAGAGGATAGGTCGATTTGAGCTTGATTAATTGTGGTGTGGTCAAGTTTAGTATGACCTGAGCGACTATCAATTTTTGCGGTTTCAAAGAGTATGTGATCAGCTTGAATATTACCAGAGTGCGCTTGCCAGTCAGCATGTTTAGCTTGAATATGCTGGGCTTTAAAGTTACCAGATTCGATATTAACATTGAAGTTGGCTAAAGTAATATCTTGTACTAATATATTGCCATTACGATTAATAATGGTAATATCACTGTTTGTTATAGATTTTGGTAGACCAATATTAATTAATTTACGTACATGGAAAATGAGTGGGGAATCACCTTGAGTTACTGAAATATGATCATCTGTCTCATGTATAGTGGCAAAATATCGGCTGTTATCACGACTGAAATACTCATCTAAAGTGATCAAATCAAGTTTATCATTTGTATAAAAATGGACGGTTGCATCTTTATAGTCAAAAATTAGTGATTGCGTGCTGATTGGAATTTGGGCGTTATGATGAGCTGCAGCCCAGGATGGCATTTTAAAATTTCCAGAGTCGAACATGCTCTCTTCGTTGTTGTCGTTATCATCAAACTTATAATATTTTCTACCAATACGGGCACCATCATGATCAACATGTAACCAATCGCCAAGGTTTACTTTATCATTTTTACCATCAATAACAATATCATCACCTAATCTAACACCTTTACCGTTGATGTGTAAATTACCAATATGCACGCCGTCATCAGAAAAGTCTACAAAGGGTTTTTTGTTTTGATTGGATTTGGATTGATGCTCATCGCTTGTATGTTGTTGACTTATATCGCTGAGGACGCTTTCTATATCACCCAATTGATCAAAGGCATCATCGAGTGCTTCATCGTGCGAACGATCCTGTTTAGCAAAGTCTTGATAAGCTTCAAGCAAATCAGCGACAAGCTCTTCTTTGAATTCAGTTAATTGGTTATTTGGTGTGTATTGTGAGAAAAGGACATCCAAACGCGTGCGTATTTCCATTTCTATACTTGTCATAGATTGTCTCCTTCAGTTACTTCGCCACTGATTAGGTGACTAATGATGTTTTTGGCGAATTGCCACTCGTTCAAAGCAGCTTCGAGATGTTGCCTACCTGAACTAGTAATTTTATAATACTTACGGCGGGCACCCTGTGTTTCATCGCCCCAATAGCTCTCAATTTCACCAATTTTTTCTAAACGACGAAATGCAGTATAAAGCGTGGCTTCATTAAGGCTATATTGATTATCACTTAGGCTACGAATAGATTTTGATACTTGATAGCCATAGGAATCACCTTGGCTGAGAATGTTTAATATAATCGTATCTGTGTGACCACGAATAAGATCTTTAGAAATATCCATTTTGCCACCTTCTTTTAACTTATAAGTATAGCATAAAACAAATTACTGTGTTTGTCAAAGTAATTTGTTTTATGAGGCTATTAAGTTGAATCAATATGGTGTTAACAAAGTATCATGTGGCAGCTGGCATAGTAAATCACAATTAATTGATGTTATTTACAGGGATTTTTGCTATTGTAGATTTAATATAAGCATGTCATATAAAAGCGCACATGTAGTTAGACTGAATCTGATTACATGTGCGCTTTTTAAATTTAATATTGCCAAGAGGACAGATTATTATTTGCCAGATACTTAATTCGGTTTTGAAACTGTTCTAAAGATTCTGGTTCAGTTTGGCTCATCCATACTGAGATAAAGCCCATAAGTGTTTCAATAAGATATTCAGTCGCTAGATTATCATTGTATGACGACTCATTTAACGTATGTTGAAGGAGGATTGATTTATATTTTGACTTAATAAATTGCATCCACACACCTTTAATGTAAGGACGTGTGTATAAAATATGTAGTTCATTTTTTTTACTGTAAAGTAAAGGGGCCATATCATCTATAAAAACTGCCATAACGTCATCATTAGTCGCCAGCCTGTCTGCCACTCTCATTTTAATATTTTGATCAACTTGGTGTATGATAGCATAAACTAAATCATCATAGGATGGGAAATATGACGTAATCTGTTCTGCTGATAGGCCGGATAAAGCTTGAATATTTTCAAGACTTGGCGCCTCATCTCTACTATGATACATGCTTTTTACAAATGATGATAAAATGAGTTTTTCTTCTTTACTATCAAAGGGTTCATCGATAAAAAAAGCCATTGGTAGTTGAAAATTTTCAATAATATGTAACATCATTTCAGTTGTTGGATGCGCTACACCGCGCTCCCAATTAGATACAGATTGAAATGAAATATATAACTTTTCAGCAAATTCTTGTTGTGTTAGTTCGTTTGTTTTTCGAAGTTGCTTGATTTTTTCGCCAATACTCATTCATACCTCTATCAGTTAGTTTAATGTTTACATTATACAGCAAAATAACGAAAACACCTACTATTCGTGATTTAATGAACAATAAGTATTTATTATAAATTTATGTAGCATAGATTAACTCATTAAAAAACAACATTATATCACAAAAACTATAAAAATCAATAATATATATTGGGCTAAATTAGCAGTAATTAATTGAAATTTTTGCTGGGTTATTTTGCTACAATTTAATTGGGAGCATATCAAATTGTAGCAAAAAGATACGCTGGGGAACCCTATTCTAAAAAATAGTGAGCGATGTTTTGATTAGCGCTTGATTCACTATCTTTCGGGATAGGTTTTTTTATTTAAATTTTTAATTGTAGTCAGTAATAAGAGAGTAAAAGAAAGACATCATGAACAAAACGTATATCATACGTTTTGTTCATGACATCTTTCACTTTAGTTGATACGAAGCAAGTAGACGACTATTAATTAAAATTTCAGCAATTTCAGTAGGTGACTCAGGTGATTCTTTTTGGAGCCAATGACCAATAATGCTCATCAAGCTAGTGATTAATAGATCATGCTTGTAATCAATTGGTATAACATTTTTCTCATCTTTAAAAATTAATTGATAATGCTCCTTGATTTGTTTATCAATCAGAGTTTTCAGTTGGTAAAGAAATTGTGAATCACCATTTTGTGATAATAAAGATTTGATGATGGTACGATTTTGATCAAGATAATCAAAAGATTGAATAAAACTACGGTAAGGTGAGTCGGTTAAGTTTTCGGTAGTTTTTTTTGTTTCTGAGTGATCTAACCAAGAAATTGTGCAGTCAATATTTGTTTGCATTAACCTTGTTAAGTTGCTGATCAGATTTTGTTCAACTTTTTCTAATAAGTCATATTTATCTAAATAGTAAACATAAAATGTGCCACGACTGAGTTCAGCAACACGCGCAATGTCTGAAACGGTGAGGTTAGTAAATCCTTTCTCGTTAATTAAAACAATTAACGCTGATATAATTCGCTGTTGTGTAATTTCGTTTTTCCTTTGTCTGTTCATGAGATACTCCGATAATTATTAGACATTTTTCAAAAAATTGTATATTGATTTTGTGCCTTTTAATGACTAATATAAACTATAGTTTAAAATAAATCAACACGTTGTTCAAAAAAGGGGAATAAAATCATGCTTGGAATAGAGTGGCAAAAGATTTGGCGGAATAAATTTATGGTGATTGTTTTAATTGCTGTTATGTTGGTTCCGTCACTCTACGCTTTAGGATTTTTAAAATCAATGTGGGATCCGTATGGTGAAATTAAAAATTTACCTGTTGCAGTGATTAATGAGGATCAATCAGTCAAGTATAACGGCAAGACCCTAGCTGTTGGTGAACAATTAAAACACAATTTAGAAAATTCGAATACAATGAAATTTAGTTTTCCAAGTCAAAAAGTTGCCAACAAAGGACTTTCAGACGGTAAGTATTATATGGTTTTAACCATTCCTAAAAGTTTTTCTGAAAATGCCACAACTTTGTTAGATGAACATCCGAAAAAAATGTCTCTACACTATAGTACTAGTTTAGGACATAGTTTTATTGCGGGTCAGCTCTCTAAAACTGGAGCTGAAAGTATTGCTCGAACTATTTCTAAACAAATAACTCAAAATTATGCTGAAGCTATGTTTCAACAAATGCAGGCGTTAGGTGGTGGATTTTCAACTGCGGCAAAAGGAAACCAGCAATTAGCCGCGGGTAGTCAAAAAATACAAAATGGAAATGATAAAATTGCAACGAATTTACAAGTTCTAGCTACCAGTAGTCTGAAATTTAGTGATGGTTCTAATACATTAACCCAAGGGTTGGGCCAGTATTTTAGTGGCGTGTCTCAGGCACAAAAGGGCAGTGCTAAGATTGCAACAGGGCTAAACAAACTGTCAGAAAAAATGCCTAGTCTTAATACTGGTGTGTCACAATTGTATACAGGCTCAACTAATCTTGAATCAGGACTCAATCAATATACTACTGGTATTGATAAAGTCAATACTGGTGCTAGTGCTCTAAATCAGGGCGCGCAGAAGTTAGTTACTGGTAGTACAGCAGTTAATTCTAGCGTTGAGAAATTATCTCATGGTTCAAATGATTTAAATACTGGCGTCATTCAATATACAGATGGGACAACAACTGCATTTAAAGCGAGTGAAAAAATTTCTAGTGGTTTGACACAGATGAATAGTGCATTAAACGATGCTGGTTCAAAAAATAAAATCCAGCAGTTACAAGCAGGATTAACAAGTTTTAAGACAGGATTAGACCAACTAAAAGCAGCTGTGAATAGCAGTAGTAATAATCAGCATGCTGGTGAAATTAATCAGCTCACCACTAGTATGGCAAGTTTGGCGGGCAATATCACGACAATTAACCAATATATGACTGGGACGCAAGCAAAGTTAAATACTGTAGCCAAAGAACAGCATCTCAGTGATCAACAGACTACAGCAATATCAAATGCGATATTGCCGACTGGAGGAGTTATCAGCGCACTTAAAGAGGCTACAAATAATCTAAGTACTTTGCAAACGCGTTTACAAACATTAGGAACAGCTGATGAAAACTCAAAGCAAGTTCAAAATGGAGTAAACCGTCTGGTTGACAGCTACGGTACTGGTGCAGAAACGACAACAGTTTATGGCGGTATCAACAGTCTTATTGGTTCAGTTCAGCAAGCAGGAGATCGCACGAATAAATTAGCAACTGGGGCAACACAGTTAACGACAGGACTTTCACAGCTTGATCAGAAGTCAAATCAGCTGGTTAATGGTGCGACACAGTTAACGAATGGTTTGACACAACTTAATGCGAATATGCCAACGTTAACCAATGGTATTAATGCTTTGGCAACAGGGAGTTCACAACTCAATACAGGAACCAGAGCATTATCTTCTAATGGCAAGCAGCTGAATACTGGTTCACAAAAGCTGACCAATGGTCTATCATCACTTAATACAAACATGCCAGTTATGCATTCAGCAATATCACAGTTGGCTAGTGGTAGCAATCAAGCAACAGCTGGGTTAGGTCAATTGACGAACCATAGTAACCAGCTATTGAGTGGTTCTCAGAAATTAACTCAGGGTGCCACGCAATTGTCTGATGGGTCAAATAAATTAGCATCAGGCTCTCAGAAACTAGGAGATGGTATTTCTCAAGTAGCCGATGGCAATAGTTTATTAGCTAATAAGCTCAGACAAGTAGGTGGTAAGGTCAGTGCAACTAAGGCAACACCACAGACTTATGAGCAATTAGCAAATCCCACTACCACAAAACATAGCGAAAAGGATACTGTACCGAATAACGGGACAGGCATGGCACCTTATATATTATCGTTATCGTTATTCATTGGTGCAGTCTCGTTTAACTTGATGTATGATTTGGTGACACCACTTAAGTATCCTAAAAAGGTTATGAGTTGGTGGGCAAGTAAAATGGCAGTTGTATATCCGTTTGCTTTTCTTCAAGGCGCGCTGATGTACTTGGTATCAGTTGTCATTGTTGGATTGAAACCCGTAAATTATGCTACGACTTTTGGCATAATCATTATGACATCCTTTGCATTTGTTACCATCGTTACGGCTCTTAATTTGTGGTTTGGAAAAGTAGGTTCCTTCTTGACAATGCTCTTGATGATAGTGCAATTAGGTGGGTCAGCTGGAACTTATCCGATTGAGCTATCAAATCATTTCTTTGAAGTTGTCCATCCGTACTTACCTATGACGTATTCTGTGAGTGCATTACGTCAGTCGTTGATGATTGGTCATTCGGCAACAGCAGATGTACTCGTCTTATTGGGAATGTTTGTGGTATTTACATTAATCATCATTAGCTTCTACATGATGAAAAAACGTAAACTCAAAAAAATTAATTATGCACACAGTTAATGAAATAATAAAAACAGTCTACTAAATGAGTAGGCTGTTTTTATTATTAATCCTTAAGAAATTGTCGGGTATTTCATAATATTTGTGTTAAAATGAAATGATTTCTAAAATATATATTTTTAAAGATTAATACTATTATTTAATCACATTGTAGTTTAATTTAGGAGAGTTTAAGATGACTGGAATTATAAAAAATAGTCAGAATAGTAGCCGTAATTTGCGATTGCGGCTTGTAGTTTATTTAAATTACATCGTCCAAGGGTTTGCGTTAATTATTTTGGCACAAACTGTGCAACAATTGAGTACATTGTGGCAGGCTTCTATTGCTAGTACCACTGCTGTTGTTTCGGCAATTGGGATTGGAAAATTGATAGCTTATCCAATTTTAGGTGAGTTATCTGACCACTTAAATCGCAAAAAATTATTGATGGTTGCGGCTGTCCTGTACTTGCTGTTTTTTACGATATTACCACTAACACATACTGTCTTTTTTGCCATTATCATAACAACATTAGCTGGATTAGGTAATGCCGCTTTAGATGCTGTGGCATATCCAACATTGTTAGAAATTAACCACGGTAATTCAAGTGGTAACGTGCTGATTAAAGCAATGATTTCATTGGGTGAAGGTATATTGCCGATTGTGTTAGTAGCCATTATGAATCGTGATATGTGGTTTGGTTGGTTATATTGGTTAGCCACAGCGATACTACTCGTGAATCTTATCCTCATGGCAACCATCAGTTCTGATAATTTCTATGTTGCAAAACCAAGTAAAAAAGTGGCGGTTAACACAAAGGACGCTACTTGGCAGTGGGATACAACAAAAATATTGTTTTTGATTTATGGTTTTAGTTCGATGTGGTTAATGATTCACTTTACTCAGTGGATTACTCGTTATTTTCATGTTGTACAATCATTTTCAACTGTTAATGCGCATTTGCTGATGAGTTTCTACAGCGTGGGGTCATTAGTCGGGGTCGGCTTGCTCTTTTTAATTACAAATCGAAGCTGGATTAAAGAAGCGAACTTACTGATAGTGACAGCTTTAGGGACACTATTAGGACTGAGTGTTGTGGTGTTGAGTCATGATATGAGGAGTGCTAGTATTGGTTGTTTCATTTTTGGTATATCTGCTGCGGGTGGTTCCTTGCAATTAGGATTGAGTCAGTTAATCACACGTTATCCTAAATTTTCTGGGCGTCTTACAGGACTTTATTTCTTTTTTGGTAGTATTGCGTTCTTCGTGATGCCAATTGTAACTGGCTTTTTTGCTACGAACCATCTACCAAGCATCATGTCAAGTTTGTTAGCCGTTGCTGGTTTGAATTTGGGTATTGTCCTATTTAATTTTTACCACTCACGCCGACAAAATTTGAAGTAGCACCAGGCTTTGTAGAGAATAGGGGGAACAATATGCAAAGAATAAACCAATACCGTACTGTGAGTTTATACCTTATATTTGGTGTGTTGACCACCATTATTAATATTCTTTCTTATTACATGTTATTAGAATGGCATGTTAATATTCAAGTGGCTGTCGTGATTTCTTGGTTATTATCAATACTATTTGCTTATAGCACTAACAAAATTTGGGTTTTTCAATCATCGTCACAATCATTTCGTGGCATTATTCGAGAAATGAGTCTGTTTTTTTCAGCTCGCGTTATCACATTACTAGTTGAGATGATTATTATTTGGTTTGGTGTACAGTTACTACGACAAAATCCAATTGTGTGGAAAATAATTGATAATATTGTCGTTGTATTAGTTAATTATATATTCAGTCAACGCGTTATTTTTCAGACTAAAACATCTTAGTTTTCAGCTTGAGATGTGACAATGTATGCTTTACGGCAAAATAAAACAAGTGTACAATATATGCCAATAGTGCTGGATAACTCACTTGAATGTGAGTGACAGGAAAGTTACTTGAGGGGGAATCATAATGAATTCAAAAAAGAGACAAGGTAAAGAGCAGCTATTGTTAAATGAGGCATATGACCTGATTTTAAATCCTAAGACATTAGAGAAAGAACGTATTGCGCTATTGTCATTTAAAAATGCGATTGAATCAGGTAAGAATTTTGAGAGTGCGTTGATGCATTTGGTAAAGACGGTAAAAGAATTAGCAGTTTCGCAGCTAGACCACCGTTCAAAATTGAGTCCAGCTGTCAATAAATTTTACATAGTTATTGCCACTACGGGATAAATCGAGAACTGAGGTAGTGTGTTTTTAGATAGCGAGCTGATGAATGATATTAAAAAGGCGCAACGTTATTAGTAACTAAACTAATAACGTTGCGCCTTTTTATAATACCTATAAAATTGTTGTTTTGGTTGGTTCTGGTGCCGTAGCGCGTAGTGCAATATAAAATTCTGAACGTAAGACAAGAATATAAGGTAAAGTAAATAAATTAGCGATACCAAAAGTGATCAAATTTAATATATACCAGCCAATCAGACTAATATACATGACAAAGAGTTGACCTTTGTAACCGTAGATTAATGATTGAGATGATTTGATGTAGGCGTTAGCACTTTTAATTGGGCGACCAGCACGTAAATCGTCACGGTATAGGTACAGGGCTTGAGAATAAGAAAAGCTTTTGATGATACCTGGGACAATTAATAAGAAAGACCATAGTGTAATATATAAGGCACGCAACAACACAATGCGGAAAGCAACACCAGTCAGCAACTGAAGACCGGCTCTAATTGGATCATGAGGTAATCTATCATCATCGCGCCAATCTATTAAGCCACTAATTGCACTTTCAGTGAAGAAATCACTAATAGCTGTTAATATGATACCGATCAATAAAGTAATAAATAGAACAAGCAAGCCAATGATTAAGATGACAAACCAATTATCATTTAAAAAATGGACTAATTCGTTTGATGAAATATTATAGTTGGCACCATTTGGTAAGGTACCTTCAATGTTGACATGATTTTGATAGGATCTGGTGTCAATAATAGTTGTTTGATGATTTATAGTCACACCAAATACTGTAAAAATCATAGGGATGAGTGATATTAAAAAAACGGTTTTAAAATGTTTAGTTACGCGTAGCCATGCGTGGCGTTTAATATAATGGGTGGTTATCATAATTAGTCGTCATTCTCCTTAAGTTAATGACATCATAACAACAAAAGAGAGCTGGTGCAAGGACTGGTACTGGTATTTTTTGGCTAGGCAATCGAAAATATACTTTTTAAAATTACCGCTCAAACTATTTATCTGCTATAATAAAACCATCATTAGTTGATAAAGATATATCAGGCGCGAAATCAAGAGAGTTAGTGGTTGCTGTAAACTAATCCGCGGATATTATCGAGTTACGCAACATAAAAAACACATGACGTATGCCGCGATAAGGCGATTTAAGTGGTGAGTCCGATGACTTACAATTTAGGTGGTACCACGGTTAAAGCCGTCCTATTTTATTGATGAATAAAATAGGACGGCTTTTTCGTGAATAAGGAGATAGATATGAATTTTATTGAAGATTTAAAATGGCGCGGTGCGCTTAATCAAGTGACTGATGAAGCTGGTTTGTTAGAAGCCATGCAATCAGGACAAATCGGGGCTTATGTTGGCACAGACCCAACAGCTGATTCTTTACATTTGGGACATTTAATTCCTTTTATGGTACTTAAACGTTTTCAGAATGCTGGCGGTAAAGCAGTGATTATTGTTGGTGGCGCTACTGGTTCTATTGGTGATCCGCGCCCAACAACTGAGCGCCAGTTATTGAGTCAAGAACAGTTGTTAATCAATGAAAAAGGTATTACAACACAAGTTACGAAGTTATTTGGGGACGATAATACGACCATTGTTAATAATAACGACTGGCTAGGTAAATTAACATTAACTGACTTTTTACGTGATTATGGTAAGTTATTTTCTATCAATGTCATGTTGAAAAAAGATGTTGTTGCTTCACGTTTGGAATCAGGTATTTCTTTCACAGAATTCACTTACCAAATTTTGCAAGCAATTGACTTTCATGAATTATGGCGTCGTGAGAATGTGCAATTGCAAATTGGTGGTTCGGATCAATGGGGAAATATCACATCAGGTGTTGATTTAATTCATTCACTTGAAGGTAGTGACGCCAATGCGTACGGGTTAACAATTCCTTTGATGACAGATGCAACAGGTAAAAAATTTGGTAAGTCAGAAGGTAACGCCATCTGGTTAAATCCTGAGAAGACATCGCCATACACTTTCTATCAATTCTGGTTGAATCAAAGTGACGAAGACGTTGTGAAATATCTGAAATACTTTACTTTTTTGGCACCAGATGAAATTGATACCTTAGCACAAACTGTTAAAACCGATCCTGGTGCGCGTGAAGCACAACGTCGTTTGGCGCAAGAAGTGACACGATTTGTTCATGGTCAAGCAGCGGTTGAGGAAGCAGAAGCATTATCAAAGGCGTTGTTTAATGGGGATGTAGCTGAGTTATCAGCAGCACAAATTGCTGATGCCTTTGGTGGGGTACCTAGTTTTGATACAGCGGCTGAAGTTAAGAATGTTGTTGATTTCTTGGTGGCTGGTGGTGTGGAAAAATCAAAACGCCAAGCACGTGAAGATGTCATGAATGGCGCAATTACTGTAAATGGTGATAAGATGACAGACGTCACAGCAGACATTGATCCTTCGACACATTACGATGGTCAATTTGTACTAGTCCGTCGAGGTAAGAAAAAGTATTTCTTAGGTAAAGTGAAGTAAGAAGGCGTACACTTTAGGCGAGCGTTTTTAGATATATTGTGGATGAAAAGGAGCTTGAATATGAAAATTTTAATGTATAATGCCGTTGAAGAAGAAGTACCTTTTATGACAGCTTGGTCAACTAAAACTGGGCATGAAGTTGTGAGAGAAGTTGGCCCATTATCTGAAGATAATGTTGATTTAGCAAAAGAATTTGATGCGGTCTCTAGTCAACAAACCACAGCGATTCCGGCAATAGTTTACAAAAAATTAAATGAATACGGTATTAAGCAAATTGCCTTGCGTCAAGTAGGGTATGATGTTTTTGATTTACCAGCTGCTTTTGAAAACCATATTCGTTTGTCTAATGTTGCGGCTTATTCTCCCCGTGCGATTGCTGAATATACTTTGACACAACTTTTTAATGTATTGCGTCACAGCAAAAAGTTTGACCGAGCCATGGCAACTGGTGATTATACTTGGGCTGCTGGTGGTCAAGCGCGTGAAATTTATCAGTTAACAGTTGCAGTAATTGGTGTTGGTCGTATTGGTACGGCTTTTGCCCAAATGCTGCATGCATTGGGAGCCAAAGTATTAGGAGTGGATCCAGTGTATCATGCACAAAATGAGGCATTTGTTGAGTACACGACATTGGACGATGCTTTATCACGTGCCAATGTTATTAGTTTTCATACACCATTAAATGATGAAACACGTGGGTTAGCTGATCAAAACTTTTTTGACAAAATTCAACCTGGTACAATTATGTTGAATATGTCACGAGGCGAAGTAGTTGATATGACTGCTTTAGAAAATGCTTTATTGTCAGGTCAATTATATGGTGCGGCGTTTGATGTAACACCAAACGAAAATGAATTTATGGATCAAAAGCAGTCACTATCCGACCTACCTGAAAACATTCAACGGTTGACCGAGTTGGACAATTTCTATTTATCACCACATATTGCTTTTTATACCAATACAGCCATTAAGAACATGGTGGAAATAGCCTTAAACGATGCGGTTACCCTAGCAAATGATGGTTACACGGAAAATGAAATTTTGAGGTGAAAAAGCTTATGCATATTGGATTTATTGGGACAGGCGTTATGGGTACTGGCATCATCAATAATTTATTGCAGGCGGGGCACCAGGTAACTGTTTATAATCGTACGCCAGCCAAAGCGGAGCCAGTTCTTGCTCATGGTGCCGTATGGGCAGAAACACCGAAAGCGGTTGCCCAGCAGTCGCAGATTACTTTTACGATGGTTGGTTATCCACGTGATGTTGAAGAAGTTTGGCTGAGTAAAAATGGTGTCTTTGCGGGTGCGAGTCGAGGGGATATTTTAGTTGATATGACGACTTCTACCCCAAAATTAGCTGAACAATTGGCCCAAAAAGGTGAATCATTAGGTTTTCAAGTCTTAGATTCCCCAGTTTCTGGTGGTGATATTGGGGCTAAAAATGGCACGTTATCGATCATGGTCGGTGGTAAGACAGCAACATTCGAGGCATTGCGCCCTGTGCTGAAAGACATTGGCCAGCAAATTGTACATGCAGGTTCAGCTGGTAAAGGCCAGCATATGAAAATGAGCAACAATATCGGTGTAGCGGCGACTGTGATTACAATGGCTGAATCGATGGTATATGCCAAAGCTGCTGGATTGGATATGACATCAGCTTACAATGTCTGGCGTGCTGGTGCTGCCGGTTCTTGGTCAGTGGATAATTATATGCCCCGTGTTATGACAGGTGATTATGCTGCGGGATTTTATGCGAAGCATTTGCTTAAAGATCTACGCATCGCTTTGGATTCAGCAGCCGAAATGCACATTGAGTTACCTAGCACCAAGTTAGCTGAAAGCTTATTTGAGAAACTGAGTCAGGATCACGGTGATGAAGGTGTGCAAGCCATCGTTAAATTATGGCAGCAGTTCCAGTAAATGGGTGGGTTTTGTCTATCATGTTTCACGTGAAACATATTTTATTATGACTCATTTCAAAAATTATGAGAATAATTGGTATAATAGTTTTATATCGATAGGTTTGATGGTAAGCAAAGTCGAGCAACTTTGCTACCAATTTTAAAAGGCGCGTATGCGCCGTACATAAAGAGGTTATACATGACATTGCATATTATTCCCGATTGGCATGATTACAGCATGATATTGCCAGAATTTAATGATTCTATTCACCAAGCACAGCTTTTTCTATCACAAAATCAACAAGTAGAATTAATTTTAGTTGATTTTTTACCTAATTTACGTGGTATTCTAGCAGAAAAAAATATTGAAGCTGTATCGACATGGTCCGTATATGATTTTTTGCAGCAAATACGATTGCAGGCGGTCAAACCTGTAGCTTTAATGGATTTTTCTTGGCCTGCTGGTGCGCAGTTTATTGATTTGCCAGATCGTATTATTGTTCGCGTAGCGGATGCACATTATGCCACTGTCTGGTTAGATATGTTAACACGTTCTCGTTTTGAACGTATTGATTTAATGAGTGATAATCAACGTATACAAGAATTAATGATTGATGATCGCGGGTTTGTGTCGCGTGTGACAAGTTTTGATAAAGAGAATCACAGCGCTACAAAAGTGGATTATTTGACACCGAGCGGACAAATAGCAATGCAACAAGATCTTGAAACAGGTCACGTGGTAACAAAACAACTTTGGACAATGCAAACACATTTTGATAATTTATCACAAGTGTTAGCTGCTGCATTAAATTATCACTTGCAGCATGTGCCCGAGACAGATTATCTCATTTTTGCTCAGAGCCAACTTACTCAGTTTTTGGTTAAACATGTGTCACCCCAACAACCGACTATCTTCAGTTATCAAGCACAACGTACTAGGGCACAATTAGAACGTCATGTCTTGCTGGAAAAACCCGAACAAGTTGACTTGTCTGTTGTAGATACATTAAAACAATCAGAAATTATTGTAAAGCATGGCTATCAGTCTGATGATATGACGGTTATTCCACCTTATGTTACGGACATAAAAGCGAGTTCTCAGGCAACAATGCCAATCGTTCCGATTTATTGGTCAGCGAAAGAATTAACAGTGGCAGTATTTTCAATAGTAAGTCAGATAGTGGCGCATTATTCAAATGTTATATTATTGGTTGAGACGTCCCAAAATCATGAAGTATATGATGATATGATTGAGGCAGCAAGTTTGTCAGCAACTAATGAGCATGGTCTTATTGATGAAAATAGTCAGCAGTCCTACAAAGCTCGCTTTCAGTTTTTACCACCACAAAATGAAGCTAGCCGTCAGCGTTATATGAGCAATGTACGACTATTGATTGATCTTGACGACATACCAGATCATCATTTGCAGGCAACAGCATTAACTTATGGCATACCACAAATTAACCGCGTTCAAACAGACTATATGGTGCCCAGAGGAAACGGTCAGTTAGTCACAAACGACGAACAAATACCAACAGCATTACATTTTTATCTTGATGACTATGCTAACGTTGATAAATCCAGAGCAGTTACAATTGAAATGAGTCAGGCGTCAAATGAGGAAATGCTTTGGATTAAATGGCAGCAAGTTTTCAATAAAATCAAACAAGGGGGTCATCAGAAGTAAATGTCAAATATTTCAGTTCTTCAAATTGGATCCGATGATTGGACCCCTAAAATGCAGTCAAAAGATATTGACTGGCAATATACATCTATTTTAGATTTACCGACGATGTTAGCCTTTCAAAAAGACCCTTATGTCTTGGAGCAAAGCTATGTTGTGCTGACAGACGACGTGTTAGACAGTACATTATTATCTAGCCAGCTCGATGCTTGGCCACCATTACGAACCCTATATTTCGCGCATGAAGTCACACCTGAATTTCAAGCTGTTTTGGATGAACGACGTGCCTTCTTGATCCAAGAGAATACACCTGAAGCAATCACTAAATGTATCCAAAACGACCTATCTTCCGAACAAATTGGTTTTTCAACGCGTTTTAGTGAAGCACAATTTTTACTACTGCCACCAGAAGGCATTCATTTTAAACGTGAAGGGCGATTTTCAGCACAATATAGTGGTAACTTTGGTTTGGAATGGCAACAGATTGGAACACTTCAAACTTATGAGACTGATTTTACCTCAACACAAGCAAATTTAGTTTGGTTAGACTACAGTCAAACAGGGTCAGTTGAAGTACAAGTGCAATTTGTTTTTTATAAAGATAATGATATTCAAACGATACAGGTTATCGAAGGTGCAGCCTTGCGTGAACTGACAACAGTGGGGGGGTTGCAGGATTATCAAGCTTATCAAATTCTTGTTTTTGCACGAGGAGAGGGATTAATTGACTTGCATGCCCTACATCAACGACGGTCAAGACATGGATTGGGGATGCTGTTACCGGGGGATGATTGGCATTTAACCACTGAAAATGAAGAAATATTAAGTTACTTTAATCCAGGTGACCGTCAGGCACCGCTTATTGTCAATTTCTCTGGTTTACGTTTACATGGCGATGCTTTTGAAATGAAAACATCTCTAGATGAATTAGGGACACCCTACTTACTATTTACCGATTCAAGAATACAAGGTGGCGCCTTTGATATTGGGACACCCGTTTATCAACAAGCAGTGATTGACATGATTAAAAAGGCGATGGCAACATTAAATTTGAAGCCAGAAGATGTCATTCTAACAGGCGGTTCCATGGGGAGTTTTCCGGCACTGTATTATGCTGCTGATATTAAACCTAGCACCGTTATGATAGCCAAACCAATCCTGAATTTAGGAACATTTACTAGTCAGGCAGAATTTGCACAACTTTTCAACCAAGATTGGATATTGGATGTACGACGTTATTTAGTTGGGCGTATGAATCCAGAGGATACAGAAGAATTGGATCAACGACTCTGGCAACATATTCAAAATGTTGATTGGTCAAAGATCAAAATATCATTATTCACGATGTCGCAAGATGAATATGATGGTAATAGTTTGCTGCAATTAAATGATTTTTTTACAGCACAACAAGCTACAGTAACTCATGTGACAGCAGTCGGTAGTCACACCGATAAAATCCCAGAAATGATCAGTTTTTTTATGACAGAACTTAAAAAGGCAAGAGATAATATGCGTCAGGAGGACCAGTAATACTTATGCAATATCACATGTATTGGACACCGCAAACGCAATTACATCAGTTACAAGGTGCGACGGTAGATTTTAAGTCTGTCAACGACGTTTATTACGAACATTACTTTTTACCAAGTGGTCAAATTATTGCAACTTGGCATTCTCAACAATATTATGTTGGTGAAAAACGCATATCGGATCTACCACGGTTATTAAAGGGACAAACTTATACCATTGCGCGTCATATTGATAATAGTGAGCGCATGTTTGCTTATTTAGTGGTTACTTTTTTTGACAAAGATCACCAACCATTGCTAACAAATAGTCAAAATAGTGACGAAGTAACGATTACAGTGCCAAATGAGTATGCTTTTTACACAATTGATTTAGTTTCTGCAGGTAATGGTAGTTTTGTTTTCCATGATTTCGTGATACGCCCACACAAAAAAGGCATTCTGCGTGATGATGATGAGACATTGGCACCAAGATTGTACAGTTACTTGCAACAACCGAAAAAAATCATGACAAAAACTTTGCGTGTGATTTTTTCTGAACCAGAGCGATATGTGACTGATTATATGTCTGATTGGGTTAAACTCACGCATCAAGCGGTACAGTATATCGCTAGTAGTGAATTTGATGCTGGCTTCTATCGGGCAAACGAAAATGCCATTATGACAGCAATTAAAAAAGCACGTAAGCAAGCTCACGCACATCAAGTCGAATTTATTGGCTATGGTCCGATATCTAGTTATGCTGCTTTGTATTATCAAAGTCAATTCAAGGGTGGCCTTGCTGTTATTAGTGAAGATGTGGATCTAGCACCAACGCCAACATTAGCTATCACACGGTCAGTCGAGGGCGTTAACTATCTTCGTAATCCAATGATGCCTAACGATACGATTAAATTACTGATTAAACAGCCACAGGCTGAAAGATTAGCCACGTTAGACTATGACACACCAACACCTGAAGAATTACAAAGACAAAATGAATTGAAAGCAATGCAGTCAAAAAACAAGCCACTACGCAATTTTTTCAAAAAAGATAGTCATAACTAACGTGTTTTGTTCATCAGCGTCACAGTACTAATGCTTGTTTGCTGTTTGTGCTGACTTTCAATAACAGTTACCGACCAAATCTGTAGCGTACGGCCGATATTGATCGGCGTCGCAGTAGCGATTAGATGTCCAGATTTGACGGCTTTTAAATGGTGTGTGTGTATATCGACACCGACAGGTATCTGATTCTCAGATGTTGCTTCATTTGCACCTAGTGATGCAGCTGTTTCAGCAATGAGGGCATTAACACCACCGTGCACAATACCAAATGGTTGCATCAATTTATCACTGACGTCAACTTCGACAATTATTTTTTCTGCTGATAATAAGGTAGTTTTTAATCCCAAAAGTTCTATAATATTCATAAGAACAAAATTCCCCTTTCTGAATGGAGTATAACACATGACAACTTGGAACGCCGTAAAACAATATGATGAAATTTTATTTGAAACAAATGCTGATGGTGAAAATCCTGGTAAAATTGCTCAAATCACAATGAATGATGTCGCAACTCACAATGCGTTTACCCCAGGTATGGTAACTGAAATGATTGAAGCTTTTACGATTGCGCGTGATGATAATAATATCGGTGTCATTATTTTGACGGGTGCCGGTGATCAAGCGTTTTCATCAGGTGGCAACCAAAAAGTCCGTGGTAACGGGGGTTACGTTGGATCCGATGGCATTCCACGCTTGAATGTGTTAGATTTACAACGTCTGATGCGTATCATCCCAAAGCCAATTATTGCGATGGTTAAAGGTTGGTCAGTTGGTGGTGGTAATATTTTGCAGCTTGTGGCAGATTTAACGATTGCTGCTGATAACGCTAAATTTGGGCAAACAGGGCCAATGGTTGGTTCGTTTGATGCAGGCTATGGATCAGGTTACTTAGCCCGTGTCATCGGACATAAGCGCGCCAAGGAAGTTTGGTTCTTAAATCATTTTTATACAGCCCAAGAAGCCTATCAAATGAATTGGATTAACAAGGTTGTCCCACTAGCAGAAGTTGAAAAAGCAACAATAGAATGGGCGGATGAGATGTTAACTAAGTCACCAACGGCATTGCGCTTTATTAAGGCAGCTATGAATGCCGATACAGACGGGTTAGCTGGGTTGCAACAATTTGCTGGTGATGCGACGATGCTATATTATACAAGTGATGAAGCCAAAGAAGGCCGTGACGCATTCAAAGAAAAGCGCGACCCTAACTTTGATCAATTTCCCAAGTTTCCTTAAAACGCCGTTGGCGTTTTTTATTTGATTAAAATGAATAAAAAATCATTTAATTTGACAAAACGTCTCATTTAATGCAGAATAACACACAAGAGGTAACATTCATGAAATTAAAAATTGCGATTGCGCAGATTGATATTGCGTTAGGACGGCCCCAAATTAACCAAAAAACAATCACAGATTATGCCAAAAAAGCTGCAGACGCGGGTGCTGATGTTTTAATTTATCCTGAAATGTGGAATACAGGTTATGCATTGACTGCATTGGATACTTTGGCGGATGTGGATGGTGTTAATAGTCAACAGGTATTAAGTCAATTAGCCAAAACTTATCAACTTAATATTATTGGCGGATCTGTTGCTATTTTGCGTGATGGTGATTTCTATAACACGATGTATATTTTTGACAAGAATGGCCAAAAAGTTCAAGAATATGATAAATTACATTTATTTGGATTAATGAATGAAGGCCAGTATATAACTTCGGGCACTAAAACTAATAGCTTTAAGCTTGCTGGTGTCCCTTCAGCTGGTGCCATTTGTTATGATATCCGATTTCCTGAGTGGTTACGAACAATTATGGCGCCAGGTCCACAAGAAATTTTGTATATTGCGGCACAATGGCCAATTCAACGTATTAATCAATGGCAAATTTTGTTACAAGCACGTGCTATTGAAAACCAAGCATTTGTTGTGGCAGCTAATCGTGTCGGATATGATGATCATAATGTTTTCGGTGGAAGTTCGCTCATTATTGATCCGTTGGGGCGTATCGTACAATAGGCTGGTGAAGAGGAAACGCTACTAGTGGCAGAGATTAATACTAATGACGAACAAGATGTTCGCGGTGAAATACCAGTATTTTCAGATCGTCGTCCAGAGTTATATCAATAGGTGAAAATATGCATTTTGAAAAATCAGAGTTACTTAAAACATTGCCAAAGCAGTTTTTTGCATCATTAGTTGCTAAAGTGAATGCCAAAATTTCAGCAGGCGCTGATGTGATTAATCTTGGCCAGGGGAACCCTGACCAACCGACACCTGAATACATTGTCCGAGCAATGCAAGAAGCAACAGCCAATAGTGGGGATCATAAGTATTCTCTTTTTCGTGGTGAGCATCGCTTGAAACAAGCTATTGTTGATTTTTATAAAGAAGAATATGGTGTAACGTTAAATCCTGAAACAGAAGTAGCCATTCTAGCTGGGAGTAAGATCGGTTTAGTAGAATTACCATGGGCGCTGATGAATCCGGGTGAAACGTTATTATTACCTAATCCTGGGTACCCGGATTATTTATCAGGTGCTGCTTTAGGGCAAGTGCATTGTGATTTCTTGCCATTGACGCGTGAAAACGATTTCCTTGTTGATTACACAGCAATTGATTCGGAAACTGCGAAAAAAGCAAAATTCTTATACCTGAATTATCCTAATAATCCAACTGGTGCAGTAGCGACAGATCATTTTTATGAAGAAACAGTCAATTTTGCGGTTAATAATGAAGTAGGTATCGTATCAGATTTTGCATATGGTGCCATCGGATTTGATGGATACAAACCACTATCTTTTTTGCAAACAGCCGGTGCCAAGGATGTTGGTATTGAAACCTATACCTTTTCAAAGACTTTTAATATGGCAGGATGGCGAATAGGTTTTGCTGTTGGTAATGCAGATATGATCGAGGCAATTAATGTCATACAAGATCACTTGTTTGTTTCATTATTTCCAGCTATTCAAGATGCAGCAGTCGAAGCATTGACAAATATCTCTGAACGTCAAAAAGCTATTGTAAAGTTGAATACTGTCTATCAAAAACGACGTGATGCTTTTGTGAACGCAGTGAGAGCATATGGGTGGGAACCCTATGTACCTAAAGGTGCATTTTATGTTTTAATGCCAGTACCCAAAGGGTATAGTTCTGCAGAATTTGCAGAACTCTTGTTGGAAGAGGCAAACGTGGCGGTAGCCGATGCCTCTGGATTTGGGGATGCTGGAGAAGGTTATATAAGAGTTGGGTTAACAATTGACGAGGCCAGATTAATTGAAGCAGCTGAACGCATTGGTAAACTGCAAATTTTCAAATAGATAAAACATGAACGGGAGTAAGCGGTAATGAGGGAAACCGAGAGAAAAAGCGAACGGAAGAGGGGGATAG
>ERZ794964.2-NODE-2-length-56681-cov-13.563081_pt1 | contig 56681 bp, 45 predicted proteins | sample MGYA00375741_ERZ794964 | MGnify/ENA primary metagenome ERZ794964 (study PRJEB30138, sample SAMN05968712) | food fermentation metagenome | isolation source: fermented_meat | host: spontaneous_fermented_meat_time_40_first_replicate;sponta... | place: Italy | collected... | reverse complement strand
CCCGAAGGGCGACCCTACACATTTGGTTTATCAAAACTTTGTTCAGTTTTCAAAGGTCTACCTTATATGAATCGCCGTTACTTAAAATTTAAAATCTCATAAGCAACGCAATTAATCATATCATGCGATCAAGCTGATGTCAACTACTTTTTAAAAATAATTTTTATCAACTTTTCAATCACACGTTCATCTCTCGACAACATAGAATATCTTACCATCCTAGTGGGACAACGTCAATCACTATTTTCAATATTTTTTAAAAAACTTGAAAATAACCTTTGCCAAGCTTAAAAAAAACGTTTTAATCCACTAAAAAGCATCCCTAATTGCGCTACTGATTATCTCTTATAACACTTATAAATCGCGATTTCGCCACCATTTCGCCGAATTGGTATAGGTGGAAAACGTGTTGGTTAACAAATCTCTCAAATTTGTTGACCAACACGCCTTAATCACTACTAATAGAAGTCTTCCAAGCGTTCATAATCTAATATTTCAACCTGTCGGCCTTGTCTTTTTATCAATTGCCGTTGTTCTAATTGCTTCAATTGCCGCGATAAAGTTTCCGGCGTCGTTCCAATATAAGTTGCTAATTCTTTTAACTTCATCGGGATTTTAACCGTCAACGTCTCACTGACCTTCACCAAAGCCAATAAATAAGTCACAATTCGCGATTCAACCGATTCGATATTCATCAGATTAGCTTGTTGTTCCAACTTAATCATCTTATTAGCCGTTACTTCTAAAAGTTTCAAACTAATTTCCGGATAAGTTAATAGTAGTTCTTGAAAAGGTGCGCGAGGCAATGTGCAGATTACACTGTCTTGGAGTGCCTCACCATATACTTGTTCCTCCTGATTCGTAAAGAGCAACTTCTCACCTTCAAAGTCACCCGGTTCCATAATCCGCAATAGTTGTTCTTTACCCGCTGCGGATAATTGATAAACCTTAATACTCCCACTAGCCAGAATCACTAGGCGTTTTTGCGCAGTCGGACTAATGACTTGCTGACCCTTAGTAATCTTTTCGTGGTGCGTTAATGCCGAAATCTTCAGGAGACTGTCGTGATCAAGGTGACTAAATATCGGTACTAGTTCTGCACAAATATGTTGTTCAATAGTTGCCACACGCCCACTTCCTTCTATTTAGTCATCATCTTCTTCATCTAAGCCTTCGCGTGCATCCTTACCGAGTTGGCTCTGCAATACACGAATTTGATGTTGGTTATAACCTAGCATATCAACCATATCAGCTGCCAAAGCAAATCGTTCTTCCTTTTGTGCAAGCTTGATAGCCCGTGATACGAATAGGTTGGCGGTGTTAAAATCGTTGACCAATTCCGCCATCATAGCAGGCACATCCCAATACTTGATGCGGGCATTTTCAGTAAGCATCCCGTATTCAGTGTATTCCGCTTGGGTCGTCGGGATTACTTCGCCCTCATCCAACAATCGTTCGGCCGTCTTATCTAATAGCATATCATTTTCTGTTAATAAAGTTGCCACTTGTGCCTTGAAGGTGCCATTATCAATCCCTTTGGCAGACCACTTCATCTGACGGAGTTTACGTCGTTGGATTGTGAGGTTGGCCATAATGTGGCCGATCATTGCACCAGCAGTTGGTGTATGGTGATCCACATCCGCTTGTTTCAGTTCTGCTTGGTAACGTTCTTCAATTGCCGCTGTTGTTAACATCTCGATGCCCCCTTATTTAACCTTTACACTTTTAACGTTGTAGCCCAGATCCGTAACCACTTGGGTCAATTGTTCTGGGTTAGTCGTTGTTTCATCATATTCAGTTTTCACTTTGCTTGCATTAAATAGTACTTTGACCGATTCGACGCCTGCTTGTTGACTGACACCCGCTTGAATCTTTTGCATACATGATGGACATGAGAGTTCATCTAATTGCATTACTAACTTCGCCATAACAAAAACCACCTTTTCTTCATTTGATACCTTCACTATACTGCCAGTCGCATGATTAAAAATTGATCGCCATCAAGTTTAGCGAACTTTAAAACGAATTAAGCGCATCGCATTTAAAATGACAACTAAAATACTGATTTCGTGAACAAACATCCCACTGGCCATTTGAACGTAACCTAAAATCAATCCTAATAGAAGTAACGCGACCGTTCCAACCGCAATCACGATATTTTGGACCGTATTACGGGCTGTCGCCTTAGTGAGGTAATCGGCGTAGACGACTTCAGAAAGTGTCGATTGCATCAATACAATATCCGACGTTTCAATTGCGACATCTGTGCCGGAACCCATCGCGATTCCAATGTCCGCAAGCGCTAATGACGGACTATCATTGATGCCATCCCCGATAAAAGCGACTTTTTGACCTTTTGCTTGATACGTCTTCAAATAATCAACCTTCTCCGCTGGTAACAAGTTCGCGTGAAATTCTGTGATCCCCACTTCGCGGGCAATGGCTGCCGCTGTTTGTTCATTATCCCCGGTCAGCATCACAAGATTTTTAACACCGGCCTTTCTCAAACGGGCCAAAGCTGCTTTGGCTTCTGGTTTCACCGTATCCGCAATCCCGATAATTAGCGCCAACGTTTGATCAATCGCCACCAACACCGTTGATTGCCCAGCCCGTTGACTGGCTTCAATCACCGCGCGTTGTTGCTTATTAATGATAATACCGGCGTCCGTCAATAACTGCGCGCGGCCAATTCGAACCAATTGTTCCCCAACTTGGGCTTTAACGCCCAGTCCTTTGAGCGTTTCAATGTGAGTGACAATCGGTAAAGCCGTTAAGCCTTGTTGTTGGGCATAACTAACCACCGCCAGCGCTAATGGATGATCCGATTGCTTTTCGACGGCTGCGGCTAATTTCAAAACAGTCGCTTCATCAGCCGCATAGTTCACAACTTGTGCTACTGCTGTTTCGCCTTTAGTGAGCGTACCCGTCTTATCGAAAACCATTGTATCGATCCCGGCCATCGTATTAACTACCTCGCCGCCTTTAATTAAGACGCCGTTTTTCGCGCCATTACCAATCCCGGCAACAATTGAAACTGGGGCGCCAATCACTAACGCACCTGGGCAGCCCAACACTAAAATCGTAATCGCTAATTTAAAATCGCGTGTAATCAAGCCGACCACTAACGCTAATACCAACACTGCTGGTGTGTAGTAAGTCGCAAAACGATCGATAAACTTCTCCGCCGGTGATTTACTATCCTGCGCTTCTTCCACCAATTCAACAATTTGGGCAAAAGTCGTGTCATCCCCAACTTGATTAGCGACTACGGTCAGCGTGCCATTGTCGACAATCGCGCCAGAATAGACGCTGGCACCAACTTCTTTTTTAACCAGCTGTGCTTCACCCGTAATACTGGCTTCATTAACAAAGGCACTTCCCGTGATAACCGTCCCATCAACTGGCACCTGACCACCCGCTTTAACTAAAACGTGATCGCCAATTGCCACATCGTCAACATCGACTGCCGTCACAGTGCCATCATCTGCGACCACTTGTGCGGTTTGAGGTGCCATCTCCGATAATGACCGGATTGATTCCCGAGTTTTTTTAAGTGTTCGTTGTTCAAGATAACTCCCGAATAAGAACAAAAAGGTCACAATCGCCGATTCGTTGTATTCGCCAATAACAAAGGCCCCAATCACCGCAATGGTCACCAATAAATCGATGCTCACCACTTTGACCTTCAAGGCTTGGTAAGCCTGCATCAAAATCGGCGCCACCCCAAGCACTGAAGCAACTAACAGTAACCCTTGCATCACAACAACCGGCCCACCTAACCAGTACCAACCATAAGCCACCGCAATTAAGACCCCCACGGCCAACGCTGTTTGATTCTTAACCGCCTGCAACCATCTTTGAAATCGCATTTGAATCCCTTCTTTCTATCTGTTGTCTCCATTATAGAAGGCCCCGAATTGAAAGAACTTGATAGCCATCAAGTTAGTAAAAATTAAAAAAATGGATTTTATTAGTAAAATAATCGTATAAAAACATTGTTTTTACTAAAAATAAAAAAGCTTTACTAACTTAGTAAAGCTTTTTGTTAGATTGCGCCTTGTAAATAATCATTATCAAAGAAATCAGACTAACTACACTAATCACGTGCCCCACCTTTTGAAGCGGCGTTTGCTGGTAAAAGACCGTCACCTGCCCACTGCCCTTTAAGGTAATTTGCGTTAAGCCATTTTGAGGATTCATTTGCATCGGTATCAATCGTTTCTCATGGTTAATGGTAGCAACGTAGCCCTTGTAATAAATAAACGGGACCTCGACAACCGCTTTTTGGTGCTTAAGCGTCGTAAATTCGAATTGATACTGCCCCCATGTATGCCGGACATTGGCTATTTTGACTTTAGCAGGTTGATACTGAATCACTTGCTTTTTATGCTTCAAAATCTTTTGATAATCCGTCTGTTCGGGTAGATACTCATGCCCTGCACCAATATAGTACGGATTAGGTTGATTGTATTGCGCATTGGTTCTAAAACGCCAACTTTGATTTTGAATACTGTTTGTCGCATAAATGACATTTCCGACGCCTAACATCAGAATAATAGCGTAGAAATAGTACTTATTATTCAATAATTGCAAATCATCCTTGGCAATCAAGTAACTGACGATTGCTGTGATGATTGCAAAAAAACGCCATGGAAATTGGATTGTATTAATAATCGTATGGTCGAATAATTGCCAAGGCATCAATGGCGTGACCATTATAAACAGGCCGAGTGCGATCACAATTAAATCACCGTCATTTTTGGACCGCCAGAATAGGTAACACGCTACTCCCAATCCTAACAAAATCGTGATTCCAACATTGACTGTATTCGCGTGGAAAACGGCGTTGGTTAACGAATTACGGACCACTTCTTTAAAAGCTAGCGTGCGGTCTGATAAAAAGGCTAGCGGTTGAGCAGAAACTTGAAACGTTGTCGTTGCCATTTGTTCGCCCACGGCTAAGAAGTAATGCGCTAATAGGCCAAGTGACAACCCACCGGATGCTATTAAATACTTAAAACTACCATTTTTGTAGAGCGTCTTAAGGTTCAACAACGTGTAGATCACGATGAAAATACCCATCATTTCTACAGAAATCATATGGCTGTAACCAATCGCAACCATCCCCACAGCTAGCAGGTACCAATGCTGGTGCTTACCAGACTTCAACCTGGTCATCATTACAATGACTAACGGAAAAAAGGTCAGCGCGATGACTTCCCCGATTGCCTGACGGTTAACTAGGTCAGCAAAACGATAGATACTAAGACCATACAGTAAAGCAAAGATTAAGGCCTTCTTCCTACTAAACCCTGCTAATTTACCAGAACCGTAAGTCACCAGAAAAGTACTTAAATTGATAAAAATTGCGAAGATCACGAAACTTTCTTTAATCGACAAGCCCAGCACTCTTAAAATAGCTGGTAGATAAAGAAATGTATCTGGATAAAAAAGACTCGCAGCATAACCCATCCCACCAATGAAAAAGTAACTTATTTTAGGGAAAAAATCGCCATGCTTAATTGAGAGCGCTAAGTTCTCCACTCTATTCATGTGAAAATGATAATCGGCCCCAGATAAAATCTTATTAGGTTGTAAATAAACAATGGCGACCATTGCGATACTAACGATTAGAAAAAATAAGAACGTTACAGTTACAACGTGTTGACGATAAAAATTTTTTAAACCAATCATTATCTGCACCTCGTAAAGTCTTCAACGTATCAACTACCCTCTAGATCCAATAGTGGATACTTGTTATAGATTAACTTTAACGAACTGCACTTAGTGATGTACAGAAATTTGTTTAGTTATTAATAAGATAAAAATTAACATCAAAAAATATAGAATAGCTATAACTCGAATAAATACATAAAAAATAGACTGATTAATTATCAGCCTATTATAAATTTCGCTATTTATAAGTGGTTAGAACCATCATTAACTAAAAGCATTTAAGTAATCCGTACTGATATCAAAATGACGCGCATTACCTAATTCCGGGAAGTATAAATCACTGGCCCATTGCCACGACGCATTTTCTGTGTGTAATAGCTGTCCATTAGTGGGATTCATTGGCCATTCAGCTACCCAGCAAGTCTTTGGGCCCAATTTAGTCATATCTAACACTGAAGAAAACCATGATTTAGAAGAATGGCGAGTATTCCGGTCAAAATAAAAAAGCCAAGTTGAAGTGAACTTAGCTTTTCTTAACACTTATTTCTGATTGTATTGTTTTAACGCTAATGCAAAATCTCCAAGTGTTGCCGATCCATTGTTCTCAACTAACGGCATCGTTATATAATCTTCTAACTTAGGGACTTCAACATAATTGTTTAATTGTTCTTTAAATTGCAATCTAACTTTATCTAAGAAGATTTTATTAACTACCCCGCCTCCTAAAATAATTTTATTAGGGCGAATAATCAAGGTTTGTTGCACCACAGCTTGTGCTAAATAATAGGCCATAATATCCCAAACTGGGTCTGACTGATCGACATCCTGTCCTTTTTTGCCTACTCGCTTCTCAAAAGTGGGTCCAGCAATCAATCCCTCTAGGCAATCACCGTGAAATGGACAGATTCCTTCAAATTTTAAATCATCCGGATGTCGTTTTACGAGAACGTGTCCCATTTCAGGATGGCCCAAGGTTCCAATTAACTGACCATCAATAATAGCACCGGCACCAACACCCGTTCCAACTGTGTAGTAAACTAACGAATCAACAGGTTGTTGCGCTATCCGAGCAGCTACATATTCACCGTACGCTGAGCCATTAACATCAGTTGTAAAAATAATTGGCCGTGCAAGTTCTTTCTTTAGATAACCTACAAAATCAACATCATGCCACCCAATCTTGGGAGTATTTGTAATATATCCATATTTAGCGTGATTTTTCCGCAATTCGATTGGCCCAAATGAAGCGACTGTTATTACTGTCACATTTGGGAATTTTTTAAAAAAGGTGACTACTCGCGCTAAAGTTTCTTGTGGCGTTGTCGTCGCAAATGTTACTTTATCCTTAACTTGATAGTGCTCATCTCCCACGGCACAAACAAATTTAGTTCCGCCGGCTTCCACACTGCCCACTAATAATTCACTCATGTTACTTTTCCTCATTCCCGATAGCTACAACCAACGCATCATACGGCTGTAATACACCACTTGTCGCTATTTTATTTAATAATAAATTATTGCTAATAATTTTTTGACTAGGCCCGAAGTGCTGAATGGGTAGCGTATAACTTTCTCTATTCTTAGATAAGTTAATAATAACTAACCAACTCTGTTCTCCTAACATCCGTTTGTAGCTAATCACATTTTGATTACCTGTTGGTACATTTTCAAATCGGCCTTGGCGAATAATTGCGTTACGTTTTCGTAATTTTATTAACTGCTGGTAAGTCGCATAAATAGACCGTTCATCTTGTTTGGCCAATTCAACATTGATTTCTAAATAGTTAGGATTTACCGGTAACCATGGTGTCCCATCTGTGAAACCTGATTGATTCTTACCATTCCATTGCATCGGATGCCGCGCGTTGTCTCGACCTTTAGCATTAATCCCATTTAGGATATCACTTATCGCATAGCCTTGTTGCTGTCGTTGTTGGTAAACTCGCCGACTCTCAATATCCTCAATTTCGTGATAACTCGTAATTGGATAATTGGTCATGCCAATCTCCTCACCCTGATAAATATACGGTGTTCCTTTAAGCATATGCAGGTAAATTGCTAATGCTTGCGCACTTTTTTCACGATACTGGCTATCGTCTCCCCAACGTGACACAATTCGCGGTAAATCATGATTACTCCAAAATAATGAGTTCCAACCAACGCCATCTAGCGCTAATTGCCATTTACTAAATACCGCATGTAACTCTGCTGGAATAAGTGGTTTTAAATCCCAGCGAGTCATCCCTGATTGTTTATCTAAATTAATTTGTTCAAATTGAAAGATCATCGATAGTTCGTGGCGATTAGGATTACTGTACATCTGGCCAATTTCGGGTGTTGCCCCCCATGTCTCTCCAACCGTTACTACATCATACTGTGAAAGTACCCTTGCGTTCATCTCTTGAAGATACGCATGTAATTGTGGTCCGTTTTCCTTAATTTTGCGGTCAGGTTCCTTCCCTATCAAATCAATAACGTCCATCCTAAAACCACCAATCCCTTTTTGAAGCCACCAAGTCATCATCTGGTAGACAGCTTCTCTAACTTTAGGATTTTGCCAATTTAAATCCGGTTGTTCTTTCGCATAAAAATGTAAATAATATTGCCCAGTAACCGCATCAAACGCCCAAGCTGATCCTTTAAAATTACTTTGTAAATCATTCGGAACACTACCATCGGTTGCAGGGTCTCGCCAAATATAAAAATCACGATACGGATTATCTTTTGATTTTCGTGCTTCTAAAAACCATGGATGTTGGTCACTTGTATGATTAACAACTAAGTCCATAACAATTTTAATCTTACGAATCTTCGCCGCTTCAATTAACTGCTCCATATCCACCATAGAACCATATTCCGGATTAATTGCCTGATAATCTGAAATATCATAGCCATTATCAACATTAGGGGATTGATAAACTGGTGATAGCCAAATTGCATTTACACCCAGATCAGCTAGGTAATCTAATCTTTGAATAATACCTTGAATATCACCAATTCCATCTCCATTACTATCTTGAAAACTTCTTGGATAGACTTGATAAAATACTGCATTTTGCCACCAGTTAGTTTGCATGTAACTACCCCTTAATCCTTTTTAGCGTGTAATTGAATAATTTCTTCGCCTTGCATAGCATCCTTGTCGACTGTTAAAAGCGGATCAACTTGTGCATATCCCGCTGTATTCGTCACAATAGTCATTGTTAGCGGTGTTAGCCCTGCTTGTTTAATCTTATCAATATCAAAATGACCTAATAAATCACCTTCGCTAACATGTTGTCCCTGTTGGACAATCTTTTCAAAACCTATACCATTTAAATTAACTGTATCTAAACCAATATGAATTAGCACTTCTGCACCATCATCCGATTTTATCCCGTATGCGTGACCAGTATCAGCCGCAATTGTTATCACACCGGTAACTGGTGCAAGTACATCCTGAGAAGTTGGCATAATCGCAATGCCTTTTCCCATTGCTTCACTTGCAAAAACTGGATCAGGTACTGATGCTAAGTCAACAATTCGTCCGGTAACTGGTGCACTAATCTTTTCATCTTGTAATCTCTCCACTACTTCTGGGGTAGCTGGTGCTTCATTGATTATTTCTTCTTCAGTTGTCTTCATTGCCTTTTTACCGTATAAGTATGTCCCCACAAAGGCAATTACGAAACTAATAATAGCTCCCATCATAAAACTAGGGATGCTCTTAGGTGCAATCGCAATAAACCCAATAATTCCTGCAGGTCCCATTGATACTGATAAAACATGTAATAAACCAATAATAAACGATGAGATTCCTGATGCAATTAAACCAATAAAGAATGGAAACTTCAATTTTAAATTAACCCCAAATAATGCTGGTTCAGTAATTCCCAACATCGCAGAAATCCCAGCAGAAGTCGTTAATGACTTTTGTTGTTTATTCTTAGTAACGAAGAATACAGCGAAAGTTGCAGCCCCTTGAGCAATATTTGCCATCGCTGCAACGGGAAAAATAAACGATCCACCAGTTTTGGCAATATCTGCCAAAAGTGTCGTTTCAATTGCCGGGAAGCTTTGATGTAAGCCAGTTAAGACAATTGCTGAATAACCCAGGCCAAAAATCCCCATACCGACTGCACCTAACGTTTGATAAGCCCAAACTAAACTATCAGTAACACCATTTGAAACAATTCTCAATGCAGGACCAACTAATGTAAAGGTTAAAAATCCTGTGATAATAATCGATAACATTGGTGTAAACGTAAAATCAACAGCATCATTTAAATGTTTATGGAAGAATTTCTCTAAATTAGCAAGAATGAAGGCAACTCCGATAACCGGAATTACTTGACCTTGATAACCAGCTTGCGCAATATTCAATCCAAAGACATGCCAATACGTCATATGCCCTGTAGCGATACTTTCAGCAACCCCATAACCATTAACTAGGTTAGGCATAACCAACATCATTCCTGCTGCCGCACCTAAATATGGATTTCCACCAAATCGCTTAGTTGCAGAAAATGCAATTAAAATTGGTAGGAAGGTAAATGGCGCTGACGACATCATATTGACAATCTCAGCGAATCCTTTCCACTGTGGAAACATCTGGACAATTGATTGTGCGCCAAACAAGCCTTGACCTGTCAAAACATTATTAATAGCCATTAATAGGCCGCCAGCAGTTAAAGCTGGTATTAATGGCACAAAGATATCGCTTAAAACCTTAATGAACTTCATAATAATATTGTCTTTATTATCAGCCGCAATATTTTTTAATTCTTCTTTAGAAGCTTCTTTAATATTTACAATCTTAATAAATTCGTCATAAACTGTATTAACATCCCCTGGACCAACAATAATTTGATATTGGCCATTCGCGTTAAACGTACCCTTTAGATCTGGATCATTATCTAATGCTGCTTGGTCTATTACTTTCACGTCCTTCACAACTAATCGTAACCTAGTCGCACAATGAGCAGCCGCAACCACATTATCTTTTCCAATTGCCTGAGCTATTCGTTTCGCTACTTCCTTATGATTCATGCCGAACACTCCTTTTAACATTATTGTTTTACGTATTTTTGTAAACGCTTTTCAAATACGATAATACAACCGTTTACATTTTATGTCAAACGATTATCATATTTTATAAAAAAACATCTAGACTATACTTATTTATAAGGATTTAAAAGAATGACATACGTTTGACATGTCAAACGTTTACATTTATATTATATTTATTGAATAACATGTCACAAAGGAGTTTATTATGCCATTAATTACAAACTGGACACGTCAACTACGCTATCAACCTTACTCAGATTGGTCCATCGATTATCAACAACAATTGTTGAATCGTGTCCAAAATTCACCCTATCGTCTTAATTACCATATTCAGCCAGATACAGGTTTATTAAATGATCCCAACGGTTTCTCTTATTTCAATCACCAATGGCACTTATTTTATCAAAATTATCCTATGGGACCAGTTCACGGTCTAAAATCCTGGCACCATCTTATTTCAGATGATCTTATTAATTGGCGCAAAGCAACTCCTTTATTACCTGACGGAAATTTCGATAGTCACGGCGCGTATTCTGGTAGTGCATTACCAATTAACGATAGACTCTTCCTTTTTTATACCGGTAACGTCAGAAATAGTGACTGGGAGCGAACACCTTTTCAAAACGGTGCATGGCTCAGTCAAGCAGGTACTATCAGCAAAATATCTGAGCCTCTAATCAAACAACCACGCCACTATACCGATCATTTCCGAGATCCAATGATTTTTAAGTATCAAGACCAAATCATGGCGCTAATTGGCGCTCAAGATAACAATAAAATTGGTAAGATTGCCGTTTTTAAAGCGGATCACAATAACATTAATGATTGGCGTCCACTCGGCGAATTAACTTTTACAAGTGAAAAACTAGGTTACATGATTGAATGTCCTAACCTCATCTTTATTAATCATCAGCCGGTTTTAATTTTTTGCCCACAGGGTTTAACATCCGAAGTTATTTCTTACCAGAACATCTATCCAAATATGTATGTGGTTGGTCATTCATTCGAACTCAATACAACCACCATTACGCAGCCTTCTGAGCTTACTAATCTTGATGACGGCTTTGACTGTTATGCCACACAAGCTTTTAATGCTCCAGATGGTCGTGCACTGGCAGTAAGTTGGTTAGGTTTACCTGAAATTGAATATCCAACTGATAAAGACGGTTGGGCTCATTGCCTAAGCCTAGTTAAAGAATTAACACTCCATGATAATCAACTTTATCAATACCCCGTCGAAGAAACAAAAGCGCTCCGCCAAACAAAACAAATCCTATCACTCAGTAAACAAAGCATAATACCTACAACTAACGCTTATGAATTAGAACTCGAAGTGCCGGCAAACACTAGTCAAACACTCCATGTCTTTAGCAATCCCTCAAAATCAAATGGTTTAGTACTTACTATCGATACAACAAATGGTAAAATTACAATGGATCGTTCTAACGCTGGGGTTTCATTTGGCCAACAATATGGTCAAATCAGAACAACTAATGTTCAACCCCATCATCCTATTCATATTAACTTATTCGCAGATCAATCAGTCGTTGAACTTTATATCAACCATGGTGCCAAAGTCATGAGTAGTCGCCTATTCCCCACGGAAAATCAAAATATAATCTGGGCAGAAATACCACAAAAAGCACAACTTTGGCCTTTATCTAAAGTAAATAACAACTGATATGACTAGCTTTAGGGGGAAAAAACGTGCCTACAAAACTAACGGATGTTGCCAAATTGGCAAAGGTCAGTCCGACAACAGTTTCTAGAGTCATTAACAACTATGGTTATCTCAGCCAAAAAACAATTGATAAGGTTCATGCCGCCATGGCCGAATTAAATTATCAACCGAATAATTTAGCAAGATCGTTACAAGGAAAGAAAGCCCAAATGATAGGGCTTATTTTTCCCTCTGTTAGTAATCCGTTTTTTGGAGAATTAATTGAGCGCCTCGAAAAGAGACTTTTTGATAAAGGCTACAAGAGTATTCTTTGTGATAGTAATCGTGAGCCTGAAAAAGAAAAAGCATATCTTGGTATGTTAGCCGCAAATCAAGTAGACGGTATTATTGCAGGAGGTCATAATACCGAACTGCAAGAATATGAAAAAATGAGTGCACCCGTTATTTCATTTGATCGACTATTGAGTACACACATTCCCATTATTTCCAGTGATAACTTTGCCGGTGGTCAAATCGCCACCAATACCTTGATTAACCTCGGCGCTAAACGGATTGGTATTATTACTGGCAGTAACGAAACTAATTCACCGACACTTTTACGACTTAATGGCTATTTAGATGCACTACAAAAAAATGGCTTAGATCCTTTTGTCTTCCAAATTAAAAGTACCACTTCGAATAGTCTTAAAAAAATTGAAATTGCGCGTATTCTACGTGAAGAACACTTAGATGGTCTTTTTTGTACTGATGATTTAACTGCTATTTCCGTAATGAATGAAGCCAAAAATCAAAATATTAAGATTCCTCAAGATCTTAAACTAATTGGCTACGATGGTACTGAGTTAATTCAGAAATACTTCCCACAACTAACAACAATTATTCAACCGATTGACGAGATTGCCTCGCTGTTAGCCGAACTAATTACTCTACGTATTGAGGATCCTAGTGCTCCATTAGAGATGCGCTATACACTGCCCGTAAAATTATTACAATCTAATTCAATTTAAAAAAAGCAGTTGGGATAAAATTATTTTATCCCAACTGCCTCTTTTTTATTTACTAACAAGACTTAAAATGATAAACAACTGTATGAAAATCGGTCTTATTTCGAGGTAACGTTAATCCAACATTCATTAACTCATCCCCACCATATTGTTCACCTGAATCAGACTGATATACCTTATTAGGATCTAAATAATTTAATTTAAATACCGGATAATGCGGTGCTGCTTGTGCTAGTTCACTGTAAATCAACACATTAAATTCACTACGATTTTCATTGATGATCAACCAAGCAGTGTAGTTATCATCTGTAACAACTAAGCGATAGAACCGACCAAATTGAGTTAATTGCCGTTCTTTTTTTGCAATTTTGGTTTGTTGTTTAATCTGTTGTTTCTCATCAGCACTTAATTGCGTTAAATCAAGTTCATAACCTAGGTTCCCAAACCTCGCAATATCAAACCTCGTCTGTATATCTGTTGTTCTACCTACTTGATGATTAGGAACTGCACTCACATGTGCAGCCATCGTAATTGGTGGGTATAGTAGGCTATAGCCATCTTGGATAACAACTCTGCTTGGTGCATCTGTATTATCACTCGTCCAGGTCTGTGGCATGTAATATAGCATGCCCGGATCAAACCGTCCACCTCCGCTTGAACAACCTTCAAATAATACTGTTGGGAACTCATTCGTAATCACTTCTAACACATGATATAAGCCTAAAATATATCGGTGCCAAACCTCACCTTGTTGACTATCATCGACTGCCGTACTATAAACATCTGACATATGTCGATTCATATCCCATTTAATATAATCTATTTTTCCAGTACTAAGATGTTGTCTCAGCATTTGTATTAGATAATCTTGAACCGCTGGGCGTGTTAAATCTAACACTAATTGATTTCTACCTTCCATTGGTTCGTAATTTGGAACATGTAAACACCAATCTGGATGCTGACGATATAGATTACTTTTCCGTGAAATCATCTCAGGTTCAAACCACAGACCAAATGACAAGCCATGTTGCTTAATCGTATCCGCTAACTGTCCAATTCCATGTGGTAATTTAGTCTGATCAACCGACCAGTCTCCCAAAGATGTCGTATCATCATTACGCCCAACAAACCACCCATCATCCAAAACAAATAGTTCGATACCAACATCAGTCGCTTCTTGCGCCAATGCTTCACATTTAGCAGCGTCAATCGCAAAATACATTGCTTCCCAAGTATTAATTAAAATTGGCCGTTCCTGGTGGCTAAAACGTCGCGGTACTAAATGATCCTGATATAATTGATGAAAATTCTGACTCATTCCGTTTAAACCAGCCGTACTATAATTCATGATAGCTTCTGGTGCCACAAATGTTTCATTCGGTGCTAAGCGCCAATCAAATGTATCTGTATTCAAGCCTAGCTGTGCGCGAATATTACCGTATTGATCTTGCTCGACTTGTCCCATGAAATTACCACTATAGACCAAATGAAATCCATAAACCACACCAGTATATTCTGTTGTTTTAGGTGATAAAAGTGCAAAAAAAGGTTGGTGTTGCGGACTACTTGCCCCACGAACACTTTCTATTTTTTGAATGCCTGGACAAATAGGATGTTGATTGCGATTAGCTTCATTAATATGTGCCCCGTACAATGATAACCAGGATAGCTTTTGAGGTGTAAAATCGATTGATAAGCTTTGACAATTCTGAATTGTAATTGCTCGTTGTCCAACATTCGTCACTTCTTGATGCGTTGCGATAATATCTAAATCCTTAAAGATTGTATAATACATCGCTACCCGCACACCGGCTTTCAAATCCTCCAAATTAATCCGGAGTGTTTGTGCATCATCGTCACTAACAACATAAGTTGCCGGCAAGTCACTTAACTTGGGCTTCCCAGTAATTATTTGGTAATCACGATATTCTAGGTCAAGGTGGTTATTGTGACTAGCTTGTTGAATTGTTAAAGCAGGGATTCGATAATCACCCGTATCTCGTGTTGGACAAATCAGTGGTAACTCACCTAACGAAACCGTTCGATCCGTCGATGGATTAACAGCTAATCCACGGTCCGTAAACCGGATAGTGTTACTTTCATGATACTGACGAATATGAGCACCAAAATAGCGATGAATTACATATTTTTGTTGAACGATTGCTAAGACCATACTGATACGCCCATTATCTAGGTAAAATATTGACTTTTTTTCATCAAAACTAATCATTTTATCACATCCTATTTCCACTTATTTATTCTATAATAAAATGAATACTAATCCACAACAAGAGTAACAAATTTAATGGGAGGGTAATAAATTGGGGCTTAATCATTCTTTTCAGCTGCACTATGATCACACACAGTACTTTCATTTAATCGGTGGCGGAAATGAAACTGTCACTGCAAATTATTATTGGGACTGTCGCCAAAGAACTGGGAACTATTGCCTTTTTCAATATACAATTAAAGGACAAGGTCATTTACAAATTGGCGATAGTCATTACACCCTAAAACCCGGTGACGCCTTTTTAGCGACAATTCCTGGTAACCAGATTTATTCATTAGCGCCAGATAGTATAAATTGGCAATTTATCTACTTGGAATTCTCACCACATTTTATTGATCAATGGCACCAAATGACACAAGATACGCCCATACTGAACTTTAAGGAACATCCCGTATTCGTTAAAAATTGTCTAGCGTTAAATCAAATAGGTCTCCAAAATACGTTTAGTGATTATTTCGAAAATACAAGTCGATCAGCGCAATTTTTCTTTGATCTCTTACGAATTAGTCAACATACTCACCAATCGGCTCAAGATAAATATCCAGAATGGTTAATCCATTACCGTCAGTGGCTAGATATCCACTACGATCAGGACATTTCATTAGAAGATGCGGCTGATATTTTTAATAAATCAAAATACACACTCATTAAAGTCTTTAAATATTACTACCAACAATCACCAAAGCAATACCTAATTGATTTACGTATAAAAAAAGCAATGCGTCTACTCATCGAGCATCCCGAATTAACCGTCAAGACAGTTGCGCAAAAGTGTGGCTTTCAGTCAGCCAATTACTTCACCAAAGTTTTCCATAAAAAAACAATGTATTCTCCTCTAAAATTTGCTAAAGAAAATACATTGCACGATAGTAGTGTTCATTATTTTAATAACTAGATCTGCGCTTATTAATAAACTTAATTATTTTAGCGTTCGTTCATATTCCTCATGTTTCTTAGGATCAACCTGCGTTGTGCCTGGGATGAAATGAATCGCTTCTGTGCCTGCCTCTCTGGCTTGATGGTAATACCACTTCTTCCACCGTAAGAAAGCTAAGTTCGTTTCTAACGCCTTAATTTTGGCTTCCAACTGACGTTCGTGTTCAACCATAAAATCGTAACGGTCAGGTAACGTTTCATCGCCCACCATACACCAGTCAATAAACTGGCCAATTTCTTTAATTGGAATCGCCGATTTTTTCAAGCAATCGATCACTTCGACATAACCTAAATCGTCATCCGTAAAAATCCGACGGCCAGCCGCATTTCGTTTAGCAAACGGCAATAAGCCTTCCTTGTCATAATAGCGGAGCGTATCAACCGAAACGCCCATTTTAGTTGCAATCTCACCGATTAAATAAGTTGTCATTATTTCTCCTTGACCTGGAGCTAACTCCAGGTGGTATGCTTTTTCTATAGCATAATATAGAAAGCAGGTTTTGACCACTATGAATAAACCATTAATCGTTATTACAGGCGCTAGCTCAGGCTTTGGTGCCGAAATCGCTAAAATTTTTAATGCCGCTGGCTACCCAGAATTACTCCTCGGTAGACGGACTGCTAAAATTGAAGCATTACCCTTAAACTTCGAAAACGTCTTAATCGAATCAGTCGATGTCACTGATCAAGCGCAATTTAAAGCTGCCATTCAAAAGGCTGAAGCAAAATTTGGCCCCACCGACTTACTTGTCAACAATGCCGGTGTCATGTTATTAGGTAACGTCTTGAACCAAGATGCCAAGGAATGGCAAACAATGCTCGACACGAACGTCATGGGCGTTTTAAACGGCACGCAAATCGTATTACCTGCTATGGTTGAACGCCAACACGGCACAATCATCAATATGTCTTCATTGGCTGGCCGCAAAACTTTCGTGAACCATGCTGCTTATGTTGCTTCTAAATTCGGTGTGCACGGTTTAAGTGAAACAATCCGGGAAGAAGTTTCAGGTAAAAATGTCCGGATTTCAATGGTCGCACCAGGTGCTGCTGAAACAGAATTACTAACCCATGTCACTGATCAAGGTGCCTTAACAGACTATCAAGCATGGAAAGATAGTATGGGTGGAATTACCTTAGATCCAGTACACGTTGCTAAATCTGTTAAATTCATCTACGACATGCCACAATCAGTCAATATTCGCGAACTCGATATTGCGGCAACACGTCAAGATAGCTAATAAATTTTTAAGTGGGCTGTGGCAAATTTACGTTTGTCATAACCCACTTTTTTTATGCTTGCCCACTACTCGCGGTCCTTGGTACTACTTAGCCTAGTAACATGTTACACTTGCAAACTAATGATTGTTTTACAACGCTTTTTACTCTAAACTAGACTATAGAAAGCGGGGTATTACTTTTGCCAAAATATGAAGAGATCGCCGACACACTTCGCCAGCGGATTAAGCAAGGAATCTATCCTGCTAATTCGTTGTTGCCTAACCAAGTTGAGCTTGTCGAAGAATTCGATGCTAGTCGCATGACGGTTAAAAAGGCCATTACGATCCTCACTATGGAAGGGCTCGTCTTCGCCCGTCGTGGCGCTGGCACCAAAGTACTGGACCATTCTTTTTGGAACAAAACCACTGCACCAGCCGATCAATATCGGGGAATGTCCTTTGACTTAGCTGATGCTAATCAAACACTCACCAGCAAAGTCATTACTTTCAAGGTCACTTTTCCATCACCAGAAGTTAAGGAACGCCTTACCCTGAGCGCGCAACAACCTGTTTACGAAATTATTCGTTTACGCATTGTTGATGGCGTCAATAGCGTCCTTGAACACACCTATATGCCGGTTAATCTCGCACCCGGTTTAACAGATGAGATTCTAGAAGGTTCAATCTATAGTTACTTGAAAAAAGAACGTCATCTGACATTTGCCGGTGCTTTCCGGAATATCCAGGCTGACAAAGCTGATAAATATGACCAAGAATATCTTGACTGTGCGCCAACTGATCCTGTTTTAGAAGTCGAACAGGTTGTCTATCTCGATAGCGGTCAACCAATTGAGTATTCCCGGAGTCGTAACCGCTACGACCGCCGCGGTTATACTTACTTGGATGTTAAAAACTGCTAATCATCATACAAAAAGAAGCCCTTATCAATGTGATAAGGGCTTCTTTTTTATAGTGTTTTATTTTTCAAGATCTTGTAATTTTTGGTTGTCATCTAATACTGAACGACCACCATTACCGATTTTTTGTAAATGATTCATACCGAACCACAATAGGATCAATGCGACTACCATAAATAGTAGTAACGTGAAGACTGTTTGTAGCACTTGACCGTTACCTAAACCAGATGTAATTGCTTGTCTGAAGCCTAGGATTGAGTAAGTCATTGGTAAGAATGGATGGATCACATTGTAGAAGTGGTTTGTAATTTCCATTGGGAATGTCCCACCTGAACCACCTAATTGGAGCATCAAGAGAACCATGGCCAAGAAACGACCAGGATTGTCGAACGTCATTGATAGGAACATGATGATCGCCATCGACGTCAATGAGAACATAATTGATACTAAGAAGAATTGGGCAGGGTGATCAACATTTAACCCTGCGATCATCATTAACCCAGGTTCGATGATTGCCATGCCGACAGCAACTAATGCGCCGACAGAAATCTTACTTAAGTACCAAGCTGTTGCTGATTGACCAGTCATTGAAACTTTCCGAATTGGGAAAGCAAAGTTGAAGACAATTGCCCCAACGAATAAGGCTAATGAAAGCACGTATGGTGCTAAAGCATGACCGTAGTTAGGCACATAGCTATAGTTTGAGTGTTTCAATTCAGCAGGTGCAGCGAACATGTCCGCTGTCTTATTCGTTAATTGGATATCGTTAACTTGTTTTGCACCACCCTTAAGGGCAGTTGCTAATGTCTTGTTACCATCAGTTAACTGACCAGCACCGTCGTTTAACTTAGCTGAGTTAGCAGCTAATTGACTTGTACCATCGGCTAATTGACCAACACCACTCGTTAACGTTGGGATCTTAGCGTTTAATTGACCAAGACCACCGTTCAATGTTTCAGAACCTGTTGCCAATTGACTAACACCACTTGTTAATTGTGGTACTTGGCTATTCAATTGACCAGTACCAGTTGCTAATTGTTTTGAACCAGCAGCTAATTGACCAACACCGCTTGTCAATTGTGGTACTTGACCGTTTAATTGTGTTGTACCAGCATACAAGGCTTTTGAACCTGTTGCTAATTGACCAACACCGCTTGTCAATTGTGGCACTTGACCGTTTAGTTGTGTTGTACCAGCATACAAGGCTTTTGAACCTGTTGCTAATTGACCAACACCGCTTGTCAATTGTGGTACTTGACCGTTTAATTGTGCTGTACCAGCATATAAGGCTTTTGAACCTGTTGCTAATTGGCTAACACCACTTGTTAACGCTGGGATTTGACCATTTAATTGGTTTGTTCCAGCAGCTAATTGGGTACCACCAGCAACTAATTCACCATTCTTACTTACTAATGTTTTAGAACCATTAGCAGCAGTTGCAACACCTGTTGTATATTTACCTAGACCAGCAATCACTGCTTGTGACCCTGTTTCTAATTGACTAATACCAGCATCTAACTTAGCTGCACCAGATGCTAAACCAGGATTGCCCTGTGCATCATCGTTCAAGCCAGTTTGGATTGCTTTAAGACTACCTAACATTGAAACAGAGCCTTTAACAGCTGCTGTTAACTGTGCGTATTGTGCAGCTGTTGGTTTCTTAGCATCAATTTTAGCATTGATACCAGAAACAATTTGTTGTGCTTCATCCTTAGCTGAAGCTGAAAGTTGTGCACTCAACTTAGCTTTAATACCGGCTTCTTGTTGTGCACTAAAGACAATACCAGCTTGTTTTTCAGCGTCAATAATTGCTTGTGCTTTTGCATTGAAATCAGTTGTTGCAACAACTTGATCAGGAATTGCATTTAAATCTGTTTGTAATGCAGGAATCGTACTTTCAACTTGAGCAATCATCCCATTTAATGCTGTATATTGCGCAACGGCTGTATTATAACTTGCCTCATCTTTGAATGTTGGATTGCTGTTAAGTTGTGATTGCATCTTTTGTAACCCAGCAGAAATCTTTTGACTCCCTGCTTTTAAGTCTTTAACACCAGATGCTAGACTTGTTGCACCGTTATTTAAATCATTGTTGTTTTTAGCAAGTTCTTGTAAACCATCATTTAAACTACTTGTGCCATCAGTATAAGCTGTTACACCCTTACTTAATTGCGTTGCACCATCATTTAATTGCGTTGCGCCTGAAGCTAATGCGCCTGTTTTACCATTTAATGTTTGTAAACCTGTATTTAATTGACCGGCACCACTATTCAATTGACTAGCACCTGAAGCCAATGCACCTGTTTTACCATTTAACGTTTGTAAACCTGTGTTTAATTGGCCAGCACCGCTATTCAATTGACTAGCACCTGAAGCCAATGCACCTGTTTTACTATTTAACGTTTGTAAGCCTGTGTTTAATTGACCGGCACCGTTGTTCAATTGGCTTGCGCCTGAAGCTAATGCGCCTGTCTTACTGTTCAATGTTTGTAGACCTGTGTTCAATTGGTTAGCACCGCTGTCCAATTGACTAGCACCTGAGGCTAATGCGCCTGTTTTACTATTTAACGTTTGTAAGCCTGTGTTTAAGGCCCCTGAACCGGCTGCTAATTTTTGAATACCGTCTGATAAAGGTGTCACGCTGGTCTTCATTGTCATGACACCATCATTGACCTTATCAACACCAGCTGTATAAGTGTTCAAGCCATCTGAAAGTGTGACTGAACCCTTCGTTAACTTCTTAGCCCCTGAAGCGGCTGTGCTGAAGCCTTTACCAGCTGTTTTAACTTGTTTGAACATGACTTGAGCATAAGCCTTTGTTACTGTTTCACGTACTTGGGCGTTCAATTCCTTGGCACCCATTTCACTGATAACTTCACCGATGAAGTTCAATGAATCGTTTGTTTCATATTGGATTTGCATCTTTTTAGGATTCTTATCCAAAACTGTTGCGGCGTTTGCTGAAAAGTTCTTAGGTAAAGTAACAACTGTATAGTATTCCTTATCCTTCAAACCTTGTTTAGCCTTCTTGGCTGAAACGAAGCGCCAACCTAATTGGTCATTTTTCTTTAATTCCTTGACCATGTCCTTACCAGCACTCAACGTTTCACCGTTGTAAGTTGCTGGTTGATCGTTATTTACGACAGCGACTGGTAGTTCACCAGTGCTACCGTAAGGATCCCAGACAGATTTCAGGAAAAAGACACTGTACAAGAACGGAATAAACACGATTGCGATTAACGAAATCATGATGATTTTATTCTTGGCAATGAACTTAAATTCATTTTGAATCATCTTCATCTGTAAAACTCCTTACTTAATTTTGATGTATAATCAATTACATTTAATATCCACAATAACTGAATTAGTTTAACCTTTTTTCATGAAAATTTCAACCCTTATGCATTAATCAATCAAACATTAGTCACAAAAAAAGCGTTCCAGGTTATCCTAGAACGCTTTAGCACACTAATTACTTCCTATAATATGGGTTCTTCTATAAATTTTGCTTAGCCATAATTCTTTGTGTGATATATCCAAAGAGAATCATCGCGATGATTTGAATGCCGTAAATCGCTAGATAATGGCCCATTTCGTTTACATCAATCGTTGGAATTACAAGCAATGCAAATGACGTTATGATCCGATAACCCCAAGTAAGACCGATGAAAACCAAAATGGCTTTTTTTGCCCCTCGCATCCAAGTGCAGGCCAACAACATCAATGTCACCGTTGTGATATAGGCTAGAATAAGATCAATCAAATAATACCAAGAGAAATTATTCATGAATGACGAGAAGACGAGTTGCAGCATCTCGATATTCTTATTCAATTCAATGACTAGCAAGGTCCCTGGTACTAATAAAAGGACAACTGCGGCTAACATCGATAAGCAAATCGTCACAATCAATTTGGCGTAGAATAAATGTTTCCGTTTAATCCCAGAAGCCATCATCAGGGCCAAAACATCGTTATTATAGTCGACCGATAAAACGTGGAACGGATACCAGTATAATAAGATGAAATTAGCAGCTATTAACAGCATAATACTAATAATCATAAATGAGCCAAAGGTTTTATTGCCATATAACTCAGCTGGTAGTGATTGTGCGTTTGCCAATACCAAGGTAAAAATAATATTGAGCACCGCAATAATCCCAAAAACTAACATATATACTTTTTCATGGAAAAATTTGAAGAATTCCATTTCTACAATTCGTTGGATCGTCATCTAATCACTTCCTTAATTTAATTTATTGTCTAATGCACTTAGTACGCCAATTTCATTGATTTCGATCTCAGCATCAATTAATTTCATTTGGACTTCTCGCCACTTAGGATCTTTAATCGATAATTGAATCCGAGCATCGGCTAACACTTCATGTTCATAAGCCATTTCGGTTAAAATCGCTTGAACTTTTACATTATCAGTCGTGTCGACAACCCGTAACTTCTTGTCACTTTCGGTCGCTAAATCAATCGTTTCACGCAATTGACCGTGATCAATCACAAATACTGACTTACAGAACATTTCAATATCACTTTGAACGTGACTTGAGATGAGCAAGGTCATTGATCCTTCGCTAATTAATTTTTGGAGGTAAGTCTTGAACCATTGTACCGTGTCTAAGTCTAGACCTCTAAAAGGTTCATCTAAGATAAGTAGTTCCGGTTGGTGCAATAACGCGATTAATAAGATTAATTTCTTCTTCATCCCGTAAGAATAAGTTTTAACTTTTTGATTTAAGACAGCTTCAATGCCAATTTCGGCCGCTAATGTGCGTGCTTGTTCGCGGTTAAATTCACCCCGTAAGCCACTAAAATAGGCCAAGTTAAACCAGCCGGTTTGATTCATGTAAACAGACATGCCGTCTAAAACAATCCCAACCCGATTTAAAATAGCCGGATTATCACGGACGTTTTGACCATCAATTTGAATTTCACCCGAATAATTTGTAATGATATTGGTTAAGCTCTTAAATAACGTCGTTTTACCAGCGCCGTTATGACCAACAATGCCGTAAGCACCGCCATTTGGAATGGTTAAGTTTTTTAAATCCAGTGCAACATTATTTTTATACGTTACGACAAGATTGTTAATTTCAATTTGCATTGTATTCCTCCTTAACTAATAGTCCCCATTATAAGGGTTTGAACCCTTAAAGCGGTAAAGATTAACTAAATTTAATTAAAAAACGCCTAACAATAAACCGATTGTTAGACGTTTTTTTGTGAATATATTAAACGTGTTCTACCAACCATATCCTTGCGGTTAGCTCTGAACGTCAAACAATTACTGACGTAATTATTCGCCATTCCGTGCTAATCCCCAGGATATACCCGGTTGATTTCACACTCTATCCAATTTTTGTCATGCCGCCCATGTATGGTACCAATGCTTCTGGGATTGTGACAGTCCCGTCTTCATTTTGGTAGTTTTCCAAAATAGCAGCGACTGTCCGGCCTACAGCTAAACCTGAACCGTTCAATGTGTGGACCAAGTTCACGTGGCCATCTTCGTCACGGTAACGAATTTGGGCGCGGCGTGCTTGGAAGTCTGTACAATCTGAACAGCTTGAGATTTCGCGGTACGTATTTTGAGCGGGTAACCAAACTTCAATATCATAAGTCTTAGCTGATGTGAAGCTGGCATCGCCTGTTGCCAATGTAATGACGTGGTATGGCAAGTTCAATGCTTTTAAGATATTTTCAGCATCGTTAGTCATTTTTTCTAATTCATTAAATGATTCTTCTGGTTTTGTAAATTTCACCATTTCAACTTTGTTAAATTGGTGCATCCGGATTAAACCACGCGTATCACGGCCGGCACTCCCAGCTTCTGAACGGAAGGCTGGTGATAAGGCTGTGAAGTAGATTGGTAATTGTGCGCCATCTAAGATTTCATCACGGTAGAAGTTTGTCAATGGCACTTCGGCAGTTGGAATCAAGGTCATTGGTTCGCCTTCGTTAGTCATTGTGTAAACATCTTCCGTAAACTTAGGAAATTGGCCAGTCCCAAACATTGATTCGCCGTTAACCAAGTATGGTGTAATCATTTCTTCATAACCTTCTTTGGCATGTTGATCCAACATAAAGTTATAAACGGCCCGTTCAAGACGCGCACCAGCACCCTTGTAATAAACGAAACGGCTACCTGAAACTTTAGCAGCACGTTCGAAATCTAAAATACCAAGTTTTTCACCGATATCCCAGTGTGCTAATGGTTCGAAATCAAATTCACGTGGTGTTGACCATTTACGTTCTTCACGGCTGAAACTTTCATCCAAACCAACTGGTGCTGAGTCATCAGGGAAGTTAGGTAAGCGAACCAAGATATAGTCAACTTTTTCCTTCACTTCAGCTAATTGTGCATCTAATTCTTTAATTTCTGCACCGACGTTCTTCATAGCAGCGATTTGTTCAGTTGCATCTTCCTTATTGCGTTTAGCAACAGCGATTGCTTCTGAAGCAGCGTTTCTATTTTTCTTCAATTCTTCTGTGCGGACGATTAAAGCGCGGCGTTTTTCATCTAAGGCAACTACCTCGTCGATTTCTGCAGCATCAATGCCGCGAGTCGCTAATTTATCCTTTGCCCATTGGACATTTTCCCGAATTACTCTGATATCTAACATAGCACTCTCTCCTTTTTATAGATAATAATCAACAAAAAAAGCCTTCTCATCCCCTAAATTGGGACGAAAAGACTTCACATTCGCGGTACCACCCAAGTTCACTGATTACCAAATAACCAGTGCCCTTCATTGCTGATAACGGTCAGGTGCCGTGTAGTTATTCACTACCCACTATTACGCTGGAATACTGGATTCAATACCTTCCACCAACCGGTATCTCTCTGTCAATCCATATAGGCGCTTATTCACGTGTTTTTCTCTTGCATTAAGAATAACCCATTTGGCTATTAAATTCAATCTTAATCGGCTGACTTTTGTAACCAAAGCTCTCTTAATAAGCCATATAAACGCCCATAATGGTCACTATCCGCATTTTGATTCCACTTAAACATCACTGCATTCGGGTTAACCTTATTGGCTAACGAGATACTTGACGTTGTGATGACTAGATCGGCATCAGCCAAATCAGCATCGTCGTGCGTCACTGTCACATAACGAATATTCTTCAAAGCCATCATTAAATCAAAATAACCTAAGAATGATTGTTCTGATACTAAGACGACCTTCACCGGGTTAGTAGGTGCTACCCGTTGAACAACTTGCCGCAAGACATTATAAAGCCCGCTAACAATTTGATCGCGTAAATCGCTGATAAAATCTAATTGCTTGTCCAAGAGTAAGTAATCGACCGTATCTTCAATATCTTGTTTTAAAACGGGGTTATCCCTCAAGCGTGTGTAATCGTCCATTAAATGGTTCGCCATAATCGACATCACATCTTGTTTAAACATATAGATTGTCATGACAGTGGCCATTAATGTCTGAACTAACCCTTGATAATCTTCTTCATCCAGGTTCAAATGTTCTTCAAGATTAATTGGCACCTTAGCCATGAAATCCATTACGAATTTATGGGTCTTAGGAATATAACGTTCATAACGATCTTCATAAGATGGCATATACTGATTGTTCCCTTGTAACAAGATGGGCCCAAAGTTCATCAAGTCATAAAGGTTAAAAGATTCAGCCATTGCTTCTTCCATCGTCATCTGAGCCATTGCATTTTTAATAATTAACGCTGGCCCAATGAACGGTTGGTTAATATACGTTTTAATCATATTGGGGACTGGGTACCGCAATAAATTTTCTTCGGTAGGTCCTTGAATATAGTGCCGTTGCGCAATCCGATAGTACATTGTCACAACTAAGTATGCACCTAATTCGCGGGTTAAAACATTTGGTTTTGCCAATTGGAACCGTTCGATTGCTAAATCAAACGCCTTTAAAGCATCCAATCGATCAATCGTTTCAAATGGCCATGTGTGCCCATCAGTCGCTAGCCAGAATAAAATGGTGAGGACTAAGCGAATCTTATTCTCATCACCTTCTAGGCGAATTGGATCATAATACATGCGAATATCAAATGACCGGATTAAATCCCGAACACCTTTCAAATGCCGCAATGCGGTTGCTTTGCTGATATCGTGTGATGTCCAAAATTCTTCGAACGTCACTTCTTCACCTTTCAACAAGATGTTTACAAAATCAAAAACATCTGATTGATTCACTAAATGATAGTGATAGGCATCTAGTGGGACACTAAATAATCTTTAAATATCTTCAGTGTCTTCACCGATAACTTCTTTTAAATCAGCGACGATACTCATATAGGTATTATATAGACTACCATAAGTCCGGTTTAATAAGGCGGCGACCTGTTTTAAATTAACGTCGTCGACTAATGGTTCATTTTTTCGAGATAATGCAATTCTTTTTTTGACGGGTAATTCATCCCGCTTCAAGCTCGCGATATCCAACAACAGACCATATTTATCATTTTCAGCCTGTGTTAAAAAAATACTGTCATTTCTATTCAACTGACTAACCTCCCGGAAAGTATCTATAATGGGCAATTTATTTTACCATTAATGACTTCGCAATGAAACCATACCTCCCCTTGATAAACAAGCGTTGCTTTTTACGCTAAAAATGCTAGAATATTTAAGTGACGTTTGGTGATGAAACACCACATGTTGTATATCAATAACATTCAAAACACATTTTATAGTCAAAAGAGGGAGACTGATGACATTGCTCGTACTTGCTGGCACAATTGGTGCAGGAAAAACTAGTTTAACAAAATATTTATCTGATCATTTAGGAACGGAAGCTTTTTACGAATCCGTCGATGATAACGAAGTATTACCTTTATTTTATAAAGATCCTACAAAATACGCTTTTTTACTCCAAATCTATTTCTTAAATAAACGATTTGATAGTATCAAGCAAGCTTACACAGATGATAACAACATCTTGGATCGCTCAATCTTCGAAGATTCATTACTCTTCCACTTGAACGCTGATCTCGGTCGTGCCACAGCAACTGAAGTGCGCGTTTACGACGAATTGTTAGCCAACATGATGCAAGAATTACCATTTGCCGCCCACAAGAAACGTCCTGATTTATTAATCCATGTCCGCGTTAGTTTCGAAACAATGCTCTCACGGATTCAAAAACGTGGTCGTTCTTATGAACAATTAGAAGCCGATCCAACCCTCTACGACTATTACAAGGAATTAAACAGCCGTTATGACGCTTGGTACGACGCTTATGATGAAAGTCCTAAGATGCAAATCGACGGCGACGTATTAGACTTCGTTGAAAACGAAGCTGATCGTAAAAAAGTCATCGATATGATCGACCAACGGGTTAAAGAATTAAACGAACAACAATCAAAAGCAATCTAAATCTGATTTAAAAAAGGCCTGGATAAGTTATTATCCAGGCCTTTTTTGCATACAAATGTGTACGTTATCAATTGAGCTCAGATTTTTCTAAGTGTGATTTTTGAATCCATAATTCGTGAACAATCCCGTATAAACGAGCGTAATGATCACTATTAGCATTCAACCGCCAAACAAACGGCACCGCTTCTGGATTGGTATAATCTGGTAAGGTGATGCTGGCCGTAGTAACCACTAAATCGGCATCCCGTAAGGCTTCATCACTAGTGCTGACATCAACGTATTGAATGTTATCCAATGCCGCCAAGACATCCATATAACCTAAATAATCTTGTTCAACCACTAAAGCAACCTTCACACGGTTAGCCGGACGATACTGTTGAATTAATTGCCGCATCAAGTTATAGTACGCTTTCACAAGCGCATCTCGATTAGGTTCAAATAATCGAAATTCTGGTTCAGATAAGAGATAATCGACTGTCTGACTAACGCCAGCCCGTAATCGTTCATTGGGCCGCAATAATTTTAAGCGTTCCATTAATTGATGTGATGCTACGGAAGTCATATCGTTGCCTAACACATGAATATTAGTTGTAACCACAAATAAGGCATTTTGTAACTCATGATAGACTTTATCCGATATCTTCAAATAGCGCTGAATATCAATTGGCGTCCGTTCCAAAAAATGACGAACAAAATGATAAACTTCTGGTACATAACGTTCATAAACCATACATTCAGTAATATCAAACTGTTCTTTCGATTTTAGCGGCATCGGTCCGTATTTCATCACAAAATACAACCCGGCCGACTCAGCACGACACTGTGCCGGTGATAATTGCGCCAATGTTGCCCGTAAATTAATTGAATCTTCCGTAAAATCAGCAACCAGATAAGTATTAGTCAAATCAGGATACGGGTAACGAATCAACGACATTCGATCGTCTTCTTCAATAATCTTTCCTTGCATCACTCTATAATAAGAAATCGCGATCATATAGGTGCCAATTTCACGCGTTAATAAGTTAGGCTCTTCTAGTTGATAGGCCTTAACTGCACAATCAAACGCATCATGCGCCATTTGTTGGTCAACGTCATCAAAAACCCAGGTATGTCCACCAGCCGCAAGCCAATATAAGGTCACCAGCGCAATCCGAATCGCCTTTTCATCACCTTCTAAGTGAATTGGATCATACGCGATCCGTACATTAAAGGCTCGAATTAAATCCCGTACCTGTTTCAAGTGCCGCAAGACGGTTGCCTTACTACTCTTGTGCTTCTCCCAAAATGATTGGAACGACACGTTACCACCATGTAATAAAATTTGGACAAAATCATAAACATCCGAATTTTTAACCATATAAAAATGATAGGCATCACTCGGTACCTTAAAGAGCTGGCGAGCATCATCAGTATCGGTCCCTAAGACCGCCTGTAGATCGCCCACCATGCTCATGTACATATTATATAAACTACCGTAGTTGCGATCTAAGAGCGCCGCAACCTGTTTTAAATTCACATCATCAATCAGGTAATCAACCTGTCTGGCCATACTAATTCGTTTCTTAACGGGCAGTTCATCCCACTTAACGTTAGTAATATCCAAGAATAATGCGTACTTTTCTTTCTCAGCTAGCGTCAAATAAATACTGTTCGTATTCATCTAAGTAGCACCTCCAGTCCAAACTAACTATCATTTAAAATGACTGATGAGCTAGAATTAATTTTATATTAATTTGAATCCTTTTATTACCGCAACTCCATTATACCCTTATCTAATACAATTAAACATTATAATCATAAATAATATTTTAGAATATTATAATAATATATATAGTATTGATAATTAACATTAAGCTGCATTAAATATTTATCAAGCTTAACTCGCTATTTTTTTGACATCTAGCGTCATAAAAATGACAAAAAAGAACTTAGCATCATCATTAGATTTTGCTAAGTTCCATATTAATTTTTTCTAAAGTGTCAATTGCCACCCCATTGGTGCTGTGTATGCATTCGACGATACTTTATAGTCATTTCTATATGGTAAATGAAGCTGCAGTGAGCTACTCTTGAGCGGATTATTACTCATCTTCGTTTCTAGACTCTGCGGTGTCGTATCCCGTTTCAATATGCCATCAATCCACTCACCATCGCTTTTATCTGGCGCTAGTGGCACTGGTGCTGCGGTATTGATATTATATTTAAAATTATTGGTAATATAAAACGGATTTTGACTTGTCGCATTCGCGTCTAAATAGGCTAATTTTAGGTTAAATCCGCTTAATAACGGATTATAAACAACTACCCTTGGTTCTTCCGGTGTTCCGGTATCTGCGACTGCTTTTTGGGTCAATTGAATCTCGTTGATAGCAACCGTTCTTGTTGATTCACCAGAAGAATTACCCAAAATATCCGTGCCAAATGATATTTTAGCAGGAACAGTCACTTCGAGAGACGCATCAATCTGTAACGTGAATTTAAACGTCGCAGTGGTTTCAATCTTATCCGCAGCAATTGTTGCCTCCTTGGCATCCGCCGTTGTTGCAAATTCAATCCCGCTAGTTTTAGTGAGTGGATAACTAATCTTCTGTGCCTCAGTTTTCATAGTTCCCGCCGTCGCCTTAGTCTGATTATTTAAATCAGCCAATAAACTTTCTTGATCTAGCTTTACAGAGGTCCCAGTTTGAGCACCATCAGAATAACGATACCAATCACCTTTATCATTATTACCGTTACTATTATATCGATAATATAAGCCATAGCTGTCAGGTACATTCGATAGTTTTAAGGTCCCTGTAATTCCTAGACTAGGTGCAGGCTTCAAAGCACCATCAGCGTAATCAAACTTAGCCGTCCCACCGCTCTTAAGCGATTGAGAATTCTTGCTACCAGGATCATTTAAATCGATGGAATCAATAGTAATTTTTTTGACATCCCCTCCATCATTTAAATCCGGAAATTCTTGGTTATTACCAAAAACAGCTTTATCATGCTCTGGCGAAATCGGTGCGTTGTCCAGTGTGATATTATTAGCCGCAACAACTCCCCCAATATAAAGGCCCTTATTAGCACTATTAGCATAGTAAGATCCATGAGGTATCAACATCGTTCCAAAAAGCATAGTTCCCGTACTACGATTGGCATAGCTAACCGCTGCTGTCTTATCAGTAATCCCTGAATTATCTTGTTTATCTTGTTTATATGATTCTGGATTATAGTTATCTGAATCATAGGTATCAGTAAAATTATCAAGTAAATGAGCCCCAAATGTTAAGACATTTGGATTATCCCATTCTTCTGCATTACTAGCCCCTACTTCGGTCGCTATGCTTCTTATATGGTTTCCCGTTCCCAAAACAGATAAGTTATCTGTAAATATATGATGATTAATATCGCCAATGTAGAACCCATCACCCGGTTGGAAATCAAATCGTTTATCACCAAAACCACTATAATTTAAAACTATATATGGCATTTTATCTGGATCTAATACTGACTTACCATTTTTTTTAGTGTAGAAACTATCTGAAAAGTTAAAGATAAGGCTCATATGTTTGGCATCTTTATTATAATCTAGTACCTTTGCACGATCGATTGAAATCGCAATAATTGGTTTCTTTCCATTTTCTGTGGCGGTATAGGCTTTAGTTTGATCCCTGACCGCTTGACTGACTGTCGGATCATCTTTTTTAGCAACAACGTTGATTACAATATCAGAAACGTCGGTCCATTGATCAGCAATATAGACTGGGTTAGACTTTTCCCTAACCGTCGTATTCGGCCAATCATCGGTATATGATTGTTTTAAGTTCATAATTTGGTCTGTGCTGGACCAGAATTCAGAGTCTTCGGGAAGTAAATTCGCATAAAATTGACTCACATCCTGGATGTTTTGCTGTAAGCTGTATCCCTCAGTAGTATCCTCACTTGTTTCATACTTATTAATGCCATTATCTACATATTGCGGAATCTTCGCTAAGTTACCATTTATATTGGGTACTAATTTATTTGACCATAAATTAGTGATTGTTGCCGATGGTATATAACTGGGTTTCCCTTTATCAGCCTCTTTAGAATATTCCTTTATTACTTCAGAGGCAGTCGTATCCGTAGCAAACTCTGCATTTTTAGAAAGTACATCCCCGGTAATATTGTCCCGTCGCCACATGCCACCCAAACTAACTAACAGATTTTGCATACTATTAGTTCGGTTCAATATTTTGTCATTACTCTTATTAAAATCATTGATAATAACGGCTGGATTTTCTAAGTTTTTAAAATAATTATCATACTTCGTGTCAGTGCTCGAAAGTCTTGAACCATTTAAACCTGGTGGATCAATATTAGCACCCACTTTCAGTATAATAGAATTTGCCATAATCCGGCCACTAAAAGAAGCCTGATTATGGATAAACTGGTTTCCCGCAACCATCATAAAATTTGAGGCGCCACTTAGTGGATATTCCGTATCAATTCGTGCCTTATTCTTAATCACCGTCTCAGCTGCCTGAACATTTTGATGGTTAACAAAACTTATCGTTGCAAAACAACCAATTGCTAATGCGATTAAACCATATTTTCTTTTTGTCATATATGTTGCCCCCAGTCCTAACTTCCCCATTAAGCGCTAGAAGGCACCCCCGAGTTATTGTTTTTTTAGTTCTTTGATTTGCTTTTCATCTTGCTTCTTACGACGACGATACCCTAAGTAATACGTTGTAATTAACAGGATGATGAAAATAATAATTAGTAGAATGATTAACCAAATCCACCATAAGTCTTTATTCTTACGATTTAATTTCATTGCTTGTCCGACTGTGATTTCGAAATCTTGATCGAAAACCCACGTCTTTTGATCCGACTTAGCCACTAAGTGTAAGTGATGTTTCCCTGGACTAATCCAATTATTCCCCAATGGAATACCATATTCAAAACTAGAATTTGTCGCCATTGTAATGCCTTCACGTTTGTTGCCGAAAAGTACCTTGCTGCCCTTATGTTTTGAAACTGTTGCACTGATTGTCATCGCACCAGGTGTCGCTGGCGCAATATTTTGTAATTTAACTAAAACAGCTGGTTCATTTAAATAATTAGTCCCACTAATCCGAATCCGCCGTAATTTCAATTCAGGTAGTACGTGGCTGTCAGGATGTTCCCGTAAAATAACCCCGAGTGCCATCGCATAATAATTATCCACACTAAAACCTTGTTGATCGGTCTTTTGACGACTGCCCGCTTTAGTATCTTTAAAGTATAGCGCACCTTTTAAAACACCGTTGTATAATTTAGCCGGCATCGTTACCTTGAAATTAACCGTTTTAGTTTCCCGCGGTTTTAGTGTGATGACTTGCGGTTGATCAAAAATCTGACTAAATTGATATTCTGCTTGTGACAAACTCCCTGGATGGTACTTATCAAAGGCTTCCGTCCCCGAAACGGTTGTATAACCCGTATTAGCTGAAGCATCAATCGTTTTAGTATTATCTTCTAAATTTTCTAACGTGACCGCTAATGTTTCAGTTTGATTGGGTTTCATCACCAAATCAAAACTCGTTAGTGCATTATCGTATTGATTATCGGGAATATTGGCACTCACCGTAAACCCAGCACCTGCCCCGTGGACGATTTGCGTATTAACAACCATTAATAGCAATAGTCCAAAGCCTACCAATAATAGTAGTAATCTATTTCTTTTCTTCATCGGATCTCCTTCACGAAAAAAAGTTGGGTTCCCCCAACTTTTAATTATATTATTTGATAAATGTTAATGATTAACCAGCATATTGTGTTGTTGGATTGTCGGATAATATCCAAGTAATGGCGGCGTCGTAAACCCCGTTTTGAATATCTTTTAAGTTGCTTAATTCTAATTTAGAACCAGCGTCTAATTGACGCGCTACTGTGAAAAGACCTTCTTGGCTTCCAGATTCTACTGCTTCAGCAGAAGTCATAATAACATTAGACGCCTTAGTGTCAATTACCCTATTTTCCAAGCCCAACTTATTACTATCTAAGAGAATCTTGCCATCTGCAGTACCACCATTAGCACCTTTAAATTGACTCATAGTAGTAGATAAGGTCCAATGATTACCAGCACCACGATAGTCACTGACTTGTAAGGTATCCACAGACTTGAATTTATCATTCTGAGCATTCTGAGTATGAGAATCATCATGTTTTTCACCTACACTAACACTAAGGTCCTTATCACTAACAGTTGCATGTCTAGTAACATCATTACCAATTTAACCAATAGCTGTAGCATCTGCATGCATAATAGTGTTAATATCAATACCCTCTTTACTACCGAAGTTAAAATCAGGGGCAGCATCTAATGTTAGCTTACCTGCTTTAACGTTAAATTCTGCAGTTGTGGTTGCTTTAGCCTCTAACTTACCTTCCGTATTTGCTGTTGCCTCAATACCTGAACCTGGTGTAACATCTGCGGCTTGTACGCCTGCAACGTTGATCAATGTTGCGCCTGCCAATGTAACTGCTGCTAATAATGCGAATTTTGTTTGTTTCATTGTAATCTTCCCCCAAATAGTTAGTTATTTAATAGTAATTAACCCTATTATTTATTTACTTCTTTAAGGTCATTCTAGGTCATAAATCCCGAAAAGACAAGTTTCCCAGTTATTGTTAACCTTATAAAGCGCTTATCAAATTAATAGCTAAAAAATATTGAATAGCTGCTTTATTTGACGCTGTTCACTATATTCAAAATTATGTACTACGCGTGCATACGGTTCTCAAAATGCCGATTATTCAACTTTATAACTGTTAATATGCTTGAGTAGCTGCTGGTAAACTAACATATTTATTTATTGCAAAAATTACATAACCACTAATATCAACATTATTATTTTATTTTTTTGAACCCAAATTAAGCACTAGCCTTTCAAACCCTTTAGAGACACTAACATATCTGTTATCTATTCTTAAAATTTTCTCACTATTATGACTGTTATTTTATTATATTACCCATTCAAATCATTGACCTTGCTAACATTAGCTGACAATAATTTTATTAAAAAATTTTAGAAAAAATTTTTCAACTTTTTTTCGAATAGATATTCAACTAGGTAAACTTTTATTATACTAGCATTATTTTTTTAATACTTATTGGACTGTACCACTCCTGTAACCCGTCAATTGTGAGAACAATCCTTTTAAAGTCCCATTTGATTCAGTATACTGGTAGATAACAGCTATTCTTGGGGGTACTTCAAATGCGAACATGGCAAAAGACTATCATTATTATCCTAGCACTTATCGCAATACCGATTATTTATTTTGAGAACCAGTACTTTAGCCATCAACAAAAAGAGGCTCAAATTAAAACAAGCCAAACAGCGATCTTCAAAGCTTACCGAATCCATTCCGAAAATAATTATGCCAATTTCGCCATCTACACTGATACAAAATCGGCAGGAAAAATCTACTATTTTGTCCCCAAAAACCAACAAGGCCACGCCATTGATCTACGGCGGCAACAACAGCGCATTGGCGAACAACTCTATCAAAAGGCACTCAAGCAGAAACAAAAAGATATTGTTGTTTACATCACCTACAATGGCGACAACTTGCACGATGATACCTACTGCTTAACACCGACTGGGGCAGTCTACAGCCGTGTCGAACATCATTTCAGCACTAAATTCGGTAAATTCACCGATCAATTGGGACAAGAAGCGGTTTATAACCTCGCTAACCAAACACACCCCGTGACCTTTAAAGACTTATATCATGATGCCGCTACCCTACCAATGATTAAACAACTCGCTGTTGATCAACAACTTAAAAAATACAACTACACGCCCCACCAATTAAAAACCTTGGAGAATCTTGATTTTCCAACTGACGTCAATTATCAACAGTTCTCTTTTTCACAGCACGGGTTAACGCTAAACTTTTCAAAAAACACGCTGGGAATCAAACAGATCACATTGCCACTAGCGACAATCGGTCCTTATCTAAATCCCGACTATATCGCTGAAGGCTACACAATGCCAAGCGCCAAGAAGAAATCCAAATCAGTTGCCCTCACTTTCAATACGGCTCTTGATACGGACAGTGCCAAGCAAGTCCTTGAAATTCTCAATGAAAAAGCGGCACAGGCCACGTTCTTCCCCACCGGTGAAGCAGCCCACAAACATCCTAAAACACTCAAAAAAATAAGCGCGGCTAATCAAGCAATTGGTAATCAAAGTTACGCTGCCGATGATGCAATCGATACAATGAGCGAAGCTGACTTATCAGCAAATCTTGCCAAAACAGATCAAGCGATTTTCAAAGCAACTGGCGCACTACCACGATTCATGCGCGTAACCCCTGATACCACCAATAAGGCCATTGCGAGTGCCAGCCAACGCGCGTTGATTAGTTGGTCGGTTGACTCAGAAGATTGGCGCACTGATATTAAAGCTACTGATATTACCAAAAACGTTATTGAGCGCACAACTGGCGGTGACGTCATTCTACTTAGAACTGCGCCTGAAACAATCAAAGCTTTGCCAGCTCTCATCGATCAATTGCGAGCCAAAGGTTATCACTTAGTAACAATTCCATCATTATTTGAACACCGTCTAGCACCTTTCCAACAGTACGCTAAGGCCGCTGATCCTTATCAAGATTAAAAAAAAGAACCCCGAGACGGCTGTCTCGGGGTTCTTTTTTTTAATCAGTATTATCGACAACTTTATCAGCCGTTGATAATTCCCAAGTTGCTTCCAACTTATATTTGCCTGGGCGTTTAGCACATTGATCTACCTTGCCATTATGGAATTTCAAGTTAACGTCGCTCTTATAAAACGGCATTGACTTGGCCGGTTGTATGGCGTCTAACTGCTCATCTCCCGACAACTGTTTTTGTGTATCCAGTGTTAACAATGGGGTTTCTGGTCCTTTTAATAAACCACCTAAATTTAAAATCTGGCCCGCTTCCCAATCATCATCCGTCCCCGTTTTCAACGAGTACAATTGGACGTTAAAGCCGGTCGCATCCTCTTGCAACAATGGATTATCGACGAGATCCGCACCTGAAGTGCTGTTCTTAACAACTAATTTCCAGTCCATATAAAATGGATTTTCAACGTTAATTTGCCCCTTAGCAATGCTGACCGGTTCTTGTTCAGAGGTGCCTAGTGTATAGGTCCCAAAATCAAATACCTTTGGATAGTTAACCAACAAATCACCATGAACATTCAAGGTGTAATTAGTAATTGTATTATCATACTTTGCCTTAATTTCACTTGCCGTCATCGTCGACAAATCATCAGAGGCACTAGCCACAATAAACGAAAATTTATTCTTATGCAGTAAATGCCAACCGATAAAGGCCTTTTCGACGCCATTAACCACATAATTACCATCAATCTTGCCGGCATTATAAATGGTTTGATCATCGTAATTATCAACATTATCCTTCGTCTTTAAATCTTCCGTGACGTCGGCAATCGATAATTCGACTGTCTGAGCTTCACTCGTCTTATTGGGTTGCAACGGATTTTTACCGTCCGGCTCATACTTTTTCCACTTACCATCATTCATCCGCGACCATAACACATTGCTGGTCCCAGCTGGTTGATCGATTAAAAAGGTGTTTTTAAAAGCACGCCCATCCAAACGATGCATCGTTTCTGATTCCGGATCGATTTCAACGTTATTATTTAGTGAAAATTGGAAAACATAATTCGTCGTGACATTTTCAGGACTAAAGTTAACGCCGTTGGGCAGGGTCACGGACAAAATCCGCGGCACTTTGGTCGTTGATTCCAAATCAGAAGTCCCTGGGAATTTACCATCGGCATTAAAGTTCGCCCCAAACGCCTTATCAACTGCCACGTTCCCGTCCAGATAAATACTCCGATTCGTAATAACATTCCCAGCAAAACTATACTGAGAACCCCCTTGAATAATGATGTTGGTATGGGGGGCTAAAATCGTCCCAATAAATGAATAATTTTCTTCCGAACCACGATTAGAATTCAACGTAATCGCAGCGTCGTCACCACCATTAATCGTATTAAAGTTGTTCATCACATGCGCCGCTGAATTATAACGGACCTTGGTATTATCGGCCGGCGTTAAATCCAATCGAGCATTATACTGTGCTGTTGTTTGTGGATAATATTTATTATCCACCGGCGCATTGGCCTTAACCTGTGCCGGTGTGTACGCCCGCATACTATACGTTGAGCTGGCACTAAAATTGAAAGTCTTAAAATTATGGAAATTAAAGATAATATACGGAATCTTTTGTTTACCCGCCGTATAGTTCAATAAATTAATGGAAATCCCTTCCGCTTTTTGGAAGAGGCCATCATTAGCAGCACCATCAATATCAACAACTGCGACACCAACATCCGTACTTGTTGTATCCATATCAATATTAACTTGAATAACATTTCCGTTTAAATCAACACCAAGTGAACTACCATTAACGGCTTTTGAATTAAGATTAATTGACTTGATTGCATCAGAATGAACGTCACCCTTGTAACCAGTGATATTCCCATCAGCATCCTATTCTGTCGCCGTCAAATTGGCGTAGTAATCACTCACGTTGGTGACATTACTAATCGCTTGAGCTTGGGTACTAACTTTATTGTCTTTGAAATAGTCAATATCCCCTAAATAAGCTTTTTTGCCATTCAATCGATAGGCCCGATTCTTGAAAGCTTTCACCTTATTATCATCATTCAGAATACTTTTTAGTTGGCTATCTGGGATATCATCGTTAGCAGAAGTCCCCATCACGTAATGCCCTACCTCTTTATTCTTGCCGACCATACTATCGTCTCGGGCGACAATCTTCGTAAAAGATTTTGAAAAAGCAGTCGCTGAGACAAGGGATGGATCTAAGTTGGTTGGTAGATCAATCTTCGCATCCGTAAAATTATTAACCTTCGAACTTGGATACTCATTCTTATCTTCAGTATCGTTAACAGAAGTCCCAACTAAAAAATGCCCGGCATAAAATTCGCCTTGCATGTTCTGCGTATTATTACCATTCATAACCATATTTTCGCCGGCAAAGATTGTCGCGTCGCTGGCAACCCCTAATGGATAACGTTGGCTAGGCCGTTCGATTGTTTTATTCCCAATTCGAATCAACCCACTGTTATTGGTCGCCGCCATACTTTTTTGTAGCGGCATTAAGCAAATCATAAAACTAAGTACTAATAAAGGCTTTAATATCGTCGTTATATTTATTTTCATATTGTTCCTCAATTAAATTCTCAACGACGTCAACTAGTTTCATAGTATACGACAGTACGTGTATAGTCAACAATATAAATTGTTATAGACTTTATACTTTATCTTTTCATTTTAGTGTGGCATTATTTTAATTCTAGAGAGAGATATTATGAAAGAAGGCACTATTTTGAATAAATTGGTAAAAATATTAACAGTATCATCAGCAACACTTATGGGGATTGTCGGGCTAAGCCAACTAACACCTGTTCACGCCGCAGATACAACGGCTAAATCAGCGGGAACCCTTGAAATTAAAGACGGGACACAAACTTTAACAAGCGTTGAAAGTCTTGATTTTGGCGACGTTGCATACGACGCAAACGGCATGTCAGTGCCTTTGAAAAAGACTGGTGAAAAAGCCATCGTGAAAGATACAACATTTTCACAAGCAGCTTGGACAATTTCTGGTCAAACAGATTCAACGGTCGCTGATTTAACAATCAATGGTCAATTATTGTCAGCAACACCTGCTGCCGTTTTCCATAAAGCTGATGAAGCAGCATTCGGCGAACAAACTGCAACTGTCGAAAATGCGACAATGGCATTATCTGCTAGTCAAGCAACTACGAATGGTACAAAAGCAATCAGCATAGATGTTAACTGGACGCTTACACCTACAACTCAAAGTGCTAAATTCAACTAATCACAAATAATTCATGAAAGGTCGGGACAATTTTTTGTCACGCCTTTTTTAATACCCCACTGAAAGGACGGTTCTATGAAAAAATCACTTCGATTTTTCCTCCCATTATTACTAGTGCTCTTCTTCTTAGCCCCTACAAAAGCTTGGGCGGACACGGCTAATTTTTCAATTGAAAAGGTCGACACCCCCGAACAAACTAAAGAAGCTGATTTCTATGACATTTTAGCCAAACCTAATCAAAATACGCACCTCATCGCTAATATCACAAACGCCAGCGACCAACAATCGACATACACCGTTACACTCCGTAACAGTGTCACTAACAATAGTGGCCAAATCGCCTATGTGCCAAATACAAAAAATACTAGCGGCCAAACACTCAACCAATTGAGTCCGACCGCCGTTAAGGTGACGGTCCCCGCTAACAGCAAAAAAGATGTGACGTTTCCCATCAAAATGCCTGCAACAGCGTATTCCGGGATTATTCTAGGCGCCATTCACGTTGAAAAAGAGACAGCACAACAAAAACAAACAACCAAGAAAACCCAAATTATTAATCATTACGGGATTGAAATTCCGGTCGTCGTTCGTACCACACCTTCTTCAACACCAGACACCAAACTGCAACTAAAAAAGGTGACTGCTGGTTTGGACACGAATAAACATTCTGCCGTACTGGCAACCCTTTATAACGAAAGCAATTGGGTCCTAACGCCGCTTAAAGTAGACGCTAAGGTTTACCGCAAGTCAAACCACAAACTACTTTACAGCAGCCATAAAAAAGGCCTCGAGATGGCCCCCAATTCAAGTTTCAATTATGCTATCGAACCTGGTGATGAACCGCTCAAAGCAGGTACTTACACACTAGACATGACGGCTAAATCAGATAAGAAAACTTGGCATTTTAGCAGCGAGTTTACAATCAAACGCGCAACACTCAAAGAAAACGCCAAAAATGAATTGAAATTACCAGAAAAGAAGAAAAGTATTAACATCATCTGGCTGATTGTTGGCTTCAGTATCTTATTACTCATCCTGATTATTCTTTACTTACTCTACAAACTACGTCAAAAAACAAAAGAACAATAATAATGAAAAGGCGCCGAGACAGTTGTCTCGGCGCCTTTTTTATTGTCTAACGATGTTTACTAAGGTCTACTTTTTCTAATGGAATAACCTTTGTTTTATAGCGAATCTTGTAATAACTGTACAAAATGATGAACAACGGAATACTCATGTAACTAATCCCGATCGCTGTCCAATCAAAGTGGGCAAACGCTTGAATATCCTGGCCAATAATGACAATCACACAGAGTAAGAAAGCAAAAATTGGTCCAAATGGGAACCACCGTGCGTGGTATTTCAATTCTGACAATTGATGGCCTTGCACTTTAAAAGCGCGTCGGAAACGATAATGCGAAATCGCGATCCCTAACCAAGCGATGAAACCAGTCAAACCACTAGCAGCCACAAGGAAAAGATAAATGCGAGTGCCAAAGACACTGGTCATAAAGGTCAAAGCCCCAATGATTGTTGTCCCGATCAAAGCCATGACTGGAATACCGCGTTTGTTTGTCTTGGCAAAAATCTTAGCGGCATAGCCGTCTTCGGCCATTGACCACAACATTCTTGAAGAAGCATACATCCCTGAATTAGCAGCCGATAACACTGACGTTAAAATAACCGCGTTCATGATGCTGGCAGCTGATGCTAAACCAGCACGCTTGAAGACCAAGGTAAACGGACTAACCGCAATGTTGGTTTCACTAGCACCTAATAATGAGGGGCTTGTATAAGGAATTAAACAAGCGATAACGAAGATTGATAAGATGTAGAATAATAAAATGCGCCAGAAAACTTGTTTGATTGCCTTTGGGATACTCTTTTCAGGCGTCTTCGATTCCCCAGCGGTGATCCCAATTAATTCTGTCCCTTGGAATGAGAAACCAGCAACAACGAACACACTCAACATCATTGGTAAGCCACCAACAAATGGCGCTTTCTTGATGGTAAAGTTGCTAAGGCCAGTCCGATGACCACCCATAATACCAAAAATCGTTAAGACACCAACACCTAAGAAAATAATAACTGTAATAACTTTAATTAATGCAAACCAATATTCAGTTTCACCAAAAGATTTCACACTCGTGATGTTAATCAAGAAAATCAATAATAGCGCGACTAAACTAAAAATCCAGCCCGGCATATCCGGTAACCAAAACTGCATGACTAAGGCTGCGGTACTGACGTCTACGGCTAACGTAATCGCCCAATTAAACCAGTAATTCCAACCAAGCGCAAACCCTAATGCTGGATCAACAAACCGCGTTGCATACGTTGAAAACGACCCTGAAACTGGCAAGTAAGTTGCCATTTCACCCAAACTGGTCATCAAGAAGAAAACCATAATCCCAATCCCACAATAAGCCAGTAGCGCGCCACCTGGACCCGCCTTGGCAATTGCCGACCCACTTGTGACGAATAAACCTGTACCGATACTACCACCCAACGCAATCATCGATAGATGCCGCGTCTTTAACTCCCGCTTCATTTCATTTTCTGCCATACTACTTCCGCTCTTTTCTCCATTATTTCAAGAAAATCGCACCAACCCGCGAATTTAGCAAACAAAAAAGCCTTCTTGTCTGCTAAAAACGACAAAAAGACTATAAGCCTTATATTAACCGTTGATAGCGCCCCGTAACGTTTCGTTACGACAGTCCTTGATTTATTCAATCAAGTCCCAACACCAATTTGAATAAGCAAATTGACATTTCGGCAAATTCCCCTTTAATTATTCCTCATCACTGCTTAGTCAGTTCAGAATAACGACTGATGGTTTTTGCGACCTCTTATCTTGTTAAAGGTAGTATATCGAATTAAAGCGCATCCGTCAACATTGGGCGCAATGCAAATTTCAGCTAAAAAAAGAAGATCGCCTACTGGCAATCTTCCCATTTTAATTATTATTCTTCAGTCTTGTCTTGCTTATTTTTCCGCCATAATAGGAAGAGTAAGAACAAGATTAAGAGTACCATGACACCGATAATCACGTATAACCACCAGTTACTTTGTGGTAATTCAACAGCTTTACCGTTGTATTTTCTGGCTTCTTTTTGTGTGATTTCAAAATCCTTCGATAATAGCCACTGACCCTTATTCGAGTTGACTTTAATCTTAATATTATAACGACCAGCCTTCAGTGGTTGGTTTTTTAAATCAATCCCGTAATCAAAATTCGAGTTGGGTGCCATCTGTAAATCGGTTTGTTTGCTGTGATAAAGTACCTTTCTTTGGCCAGCACGGCGAATCTTAGCATCGACTTGCATCTCACCAACTGAGTTTGCTTGTGTATTTTGAATATTCGATAGAATCGCAGTATGCCCGTTCAACAAACCAGGCTTAATCCGATTTAAGCGCAAATGTGGTTTTAACGCTTGATCGGATTGCGTTAACTTAACGCCTAAGATATAAGAATAGCGGTTCGTCAAAGACGTGCCCTTTTTATGATCTAAAGCTTGTTCAACTTGATCTTGCTTAACTTGTGAGACATAAAACCCGCCTAAAATGGTGCCTTCAAAAGTCGCTTTAGGTGCATTCAAGGTAAAAGTTGCTGTCCGACTACTTTCAGCAGGTACCTTCAACCGTTGCGCTGGCGACATCAGTTTAGTAAATGGGTATTCTAACGTTTTATCGTACTTAGGATCGGATTGACTGTAGTCAATCACACCGTTTTGGTTGGTAATTGCCGTATTCGGTGCGACATCTACTTCAAGATCTTTTTTGCCAGTATTTTGGACGACTACCGATACTTCCTCTTTTTGACCAGGTTTCACGCGCAAGTCGTAATAACCTAAATTCTTATCCGTTTGATTTTCCGGATAAATCGGTGCAACTGAGTAAGTTACCTTTTCGGCATGAACAACCTGTTGATTGACAGTAAAAGCCACAAACAACGTTGCCAGCACGCCCATCACTAATCCAAGCCATTTTTTAAAGTATGTCATTTTCTAATCTCCTCTATCTTAAGGGGCCGGTGTATTACCTAATGTCCAATCAATGGTCCCTGTGTAATCACCCGCATAGGCCCCAGCATTCACTTTTAACAATATCCCTTGATTATCATCCCACTTAATCGGCGTAATGTCATCATCTGATGTTGTTGTTTTAGAAGCAATTCTTTGAGGGATTTCGGTGACGTCTGTTGATTTTTGACCATCAACATAAACTAGACCACCATCTAACTGTTTGTGATCTGTCGTCCGTGTCAAACCTGTTGAGCTGGCATATAAATCCCACCGCGAACCGGTACCACGTGTATCAGCCACGGTTGGTGCCCAATCGGTATTGTCGCGTTTATTAATCGTATTCTTGCCAACTGTCACTGGTTCGAACCCAATTTCATTTTTGACCTTATCTAATAGCAAAGTCCCACCCTTTAATTTAAAGTACACGGTAACCACTGCCGATTTTTCATTATAACCCGCATTGGTCATATAAAGAGTTAATTTATGGGTGTCATTTAATGATAAACCAACCGTTGGAATCCCACTGACTAACTTAGGACCGACATTATTTTGCGCGATGGTCTTTTCTGCACCATCGTCAATTGAATAATGTAATGTACCAAGTGCGTGACTATCAATCTTACCAGTCGCTGATGTTTGTGACCAAGAACCAGTCAAATCAATCGGTTGATTCTTATCAAGCGCAATTGGTTTTTCTTTCGTTGGGTCAGTCCACTTTTTATCTAAGACAAGTTTAGGGATACTTGTCACGTAGACGGCCTTTTCTGTCGATTCACGGGCCATCTTACCATCCAAACTGATTTCATAGTTCCGACCTAAATTGGTCGTCCCATCAGTTGACGTTGGGTCAAAAGCGGTTAACGTAAACTGAATCTTAGACGTGCTATTTTTGGTAACGTCACCCATATTAACCCCGGTACTATAGGTGTTTTTTCCTATCGTACCAAAGAAGTCCGTTTCTGTCGCATCACGCGGTGTCAGTGCATTACCGTTCAAATCAATAGAAGGTGTTTTGAAAAGACCCGTCGACACTTTATTCTTCGATACTAATTTATTATTGATCGTTAAATCATCGGCAACATAGGAGACCCCTTGAGAAGTATCCGTTCCATCAGTCTTATAGCGTACACCCACTTGTTTCCAATCAGAACCGCTAGTAGGGTCGTTATTAATTGTTAAAACCCCTTTTAACTCTTCTAGCGGTTTCGCGGGATTATCCTTCGTTACTTCAGCACCAAGGGCATTCCCATTTTCATGGTACACTTTGTAATTTTGTGACGTAATCGGAATATTCGATATTTTTTTAAAAGCCACTTGGTTCAATTCGTCACTCTTACCAGTTTTACCCGTGAAACCCCAGTAAACTTGCGTTGTTCCAAAAATATTATTGACAATAATTGGTACCTTAACGGGGTCTTGACCATCAAATTTATAGGTCAAAGTATGATCGGCATAACTCCACTTGACATTAAACTCATACCATTTACCATCTGATCCAGGAAATTCCTTAACATCATTATGAATCAAACGGATTGCTGGAAATAATAATCCACCTAAATTTTTATAACTGCTGGTTAAAGCTGGATAATTCCATGCGATATGATTTCTAACCAGTGGTTTACTCGTACTCAAAATACCTGTCGGTGCTGTATCCCAATCATCATTATTTCTTGTATCAAACTCTACTGCAAAACTCTTCTTAATAGCTGGACTAATATCCACACTACTTGCACTACCCCAAACACCTAATTGCTGCCCTGTTCCGCCTGTTTGAATTGTATTGTAACCACGTGGATCAGCGTGCATCACAAAAGCCATCCCATCAGCTGCATTACTGCCACTATCCCCAAAGTTTAAGAGCATCGTCGCCTCAAAATCTTTGCTTAAATCAATCCGGTTATCCGGATTAGACCAAATAGCCCCCGACTGATCGTTGGCGGCTGGATTGATGACAGTTACACCATCAACTGGTGGTTTACTATTAGAGCCATTTGGTGGCGCCGCAAATAGATTTTCGATATTGGTGATATGTGCTGGTACTGGGTCCATCGCTGCCTCTGTTGGGCTAACTACGACCAAGATTCCTAGCAATAAACTAATACCTAGCACTAAAAATTGTATTGTTTTATTAATACGCATTGCCAGTCCTCCTTGAGCAGCTTTTCTCAAACGACTAATTAACTGTTACCTCAAGTGATTTCGACTGGGAAATCAACTGAGGTAACAGCTCATTGTTGAGCTGTTACTACTATTATAACCATTGTAAAATGCTATCTCAAATTAAGGGTTAATTACGCTTTTGGTGTTGCGGTTAATGTCCATGTTAATTGACCAGTATAGTCACCAGCGTATGCGCCAGCTAAGACATGGAGATTTGAACCACTAATCTTGTAGTTCCAGTTTCCTAACCCTTGATCCTTACCAGCTGTGATAATATTTTTAGCACTATCATTCGTTAAATCAACTGATTTTGTATCCGCTACAGTGTGCGCTGCGTTATCAGTACTGATACCACTTGCATTCTTCAATGTTAATGTTGAGTTTTCAAGTGTGTGACTGCTTGCATCTGTGAACGGTGTTGTAAGCGCAACGTCAACTGTATAACCAGCACCAGTCCCACGCGCATCAGCAACCGAAACAGTGCCATCAGCTGTTTGACCCAAATCTAATACAGAGGCTGTAATTTCTTTAGTGCCAAAATCTAAATCAGGAACAGCTGTTAATTTAACCGTATCGCTACCCGTTAATTTTGCTTTTACGACAGAAGTGACTTTTTGACCATCTGTTGCGATTTCATTTTTAGGAGCATCTGCTGCGAAAGCCGTTTGTCCTGAAATCATTGCTGCACCTGCTACTATCACTAAACCGCTTAATAATAATGTACTAATCTTCATCACAAAGACCTCTATTCTTTAATTTTTCTTTTATCATCTAATTAACATCATCAAAAAATTCAGCGTTCTCACCATCTAATCCGTTGAAAAGTAATGCTATTAACCTTTTCGAGATTAGTATATCACCCCCCGTAATTGATTGTAAACAACTTATTTTCAAAAACATTTAATAATATAATCATTTATTAAATAAAGTATAAGTAATATCCACTATCTAAAAATTAGTGAAAATCAGAAATGCTTATATATCAACAACCGTCACCTGATTAGTGAAAATTAATTTTCATTATTTTTTGTAATTTCAGCAAATAATAATATTTTATTTTAAAATAATTGGACAATCGAGCTTATCTTAGCAACTCAAATCACTAAATTTTCTGTTAAAAAGACAAAAAAACAGGCTAGAAGAAGGGTTCTTCTAGCCTGTTTTAACTTAGTAAGTCAGTTTACTTTAGATTTTTAATAATCTTTTGAATTAATAATTCACGTTGTTCAGCCGATTGGTTCCAATCAATAACCGGAATATCGGGATGCCCCATCGTTTCGATAATTAAACCGGAGACAGTTTGTTTTTTCAATTCATTGGCCCACAACATGTCCGCTTTATGAAAAGCAGCATTAATAATCAATGTCCCTTGTTTAGCCACTGGTTGAAAATCATTAAAGACTGTATCTAACTTACCGGTATCTGGATACGACTTAATCTGACCTTCAGTTGCCAAGACAACATCGTAAATTGATACTTCACTGGCAGGTCTTGCTAGGGTAAAGCCACCACTATTCCCTGAAACAGATTTTACAAGGCCGGCCACTACTAACTTACGAATAATTTTCCGTAAGTAAGTTTGTGAACCACCCAGACGATGATGAATCACTTCTGACGAAATCGTATGTTCAGGATCTTGGGTTGCCAATAACACAATAATGCACGTTGCTTGTTCAAATGCTCGTGTCAGTTGCATATTAGTCTATCTCCTTTTAACAAACGTCCCTGAAGCCTCACCTGGGGCCGCTTTTACTTCAAATCCATATTTAGTTAAAATGTGTTCGACTTTGTTGAAACTCTCGCGATCAAACGTACTGATATTGCCATCGATTGTTTCAATTTCTAATTTGTTGGCTAAGTTACAAAAGGCCTTAACTGCCAATTGTGCCAATCCTAAGTTTTGGTAATCATAAACTGCTAAGCGTGAAGCTGCACCCAATGTTTCTAAAACAGTGATGTGCATTTCATTTTTCCATTTGTTGGTTTCAAACAAGAGTTGTGCTTGAAAATCAACTATTGAATGTCCAAATTTATCAACATTCGCATATGGTGTATACACAAAAATTGAGTTCGTTGATTCTCGCTGACCACCTTCACGATAGTCCGTATAGACAACATACTGTTTAACCCCATCATCGCTGGTTTGATTCATGCTAGATAAAATTGTTAACTTTGAATCTGCCTCAATTTGCGCTAATTTTCTTGCAAAGGCTTGATCATTTTCACTTGCCATCTGATAACCCCCATTTGTCTTTCAATCCCGATTATACCACAGGTTTTCCAATTTAACCGCGCTTTTTAAAGGGTTCTCATTTCAATTGTGATTTTTTTATCGAAATCCTTTTTCGCCTAAATTATATTGGTAATATTGCACTAACTCGCCCCCTAAATAGTCAGGAAGCTGCGTTTGATAAGCAGTGGTAAAGCCCACTTTTTGTAAACAACGAGCTGATTTTTGATTGGTAATAAAACAAGCCGCCATAAACTTCGTAATATGCAGGTCATCATGATAAGCATTCATAACCGCAGATAATGAGCTTGTCATCAGGCCCTGTCGCTGGTATTGCGGCAAAATCGCAAAACTTAGTTCGTACGATTCAACAGTGACATCATCTTGCGCTAGGTTTGGTGCCAACATCATTAGCCCACAAACCGCATCTGCCTTTTTAGACACAATTGCCCATGAATGTTCATCAGACTGGAGCATCGTCAAAAAAGATTGCGCTTCATGCTCAGATTGAAACGGCGGCATATTGAGTTGCTTCGCAATTTCTTTTTCGCAACCAATTTGGTAGACCACTGCTAAATCACTAGCGATAAAATGTCTAACTTGTACGGTATCAGTTTGAATAATCAATTCATAACCTCCTTCGTTTTTCTCCCCCTTATCATACGTTAATTAAATGTTTCCGCCAAGTCGTTTTTTAGGTTTCTCTTAAGAACAAGCATATTAATTGTGGTAGACCACTAAATATTTTATAATAATAGCCATCAATTCCTATTGCTAGAAAGATGGTGTTCGTATGGCATTACGTGATTACTTTCATTTATTCTCAACCGTTCCAGAACAATCAGAATCTTACGATTACATCCTTCATTTTCTAGGGACGACCATTCCGGATTTGCGCGACTATCCCGACTTAACCAAAATTTGCGATTGGGCTACTTACGACGATCACAGTTTTAGAATCTGGACCAGTTTACCTTTGGATGAATTCGAACAAAAATTTGCCCAATTAACACCGCTGAACGAAAAAGATTATCAAGTTGATTACAGCTATAATTTTAAGGATATTAATTTCTTCTAAACTTTCTACTTGACTTTTAGTCGTCCCTGCCGTAAATTGATTATCAATCATACAAGTCATCTCATTCAAACCAAGTAATGCTTTATCTGTGTGTCAGGAAGTCGGTGGTTGCTGCGAACCGATCAGGGTAAATGTCATGAAATACTGAATGAAGACTTCGGCTAATTAACAGGACCGTTATCCCCTGTAAGAGTGGCGTGTTGTCTTAAATTGGCGCGCTAACTGGGTGGTACCGCGGTTTCCAATCGTCCCTATTCGCAGATGCGAGTAGGGACTTTTTTTATGCAAAATACTATTGGAAACCACTTTCAATAGTACGTTTCAACTAATTTTAACCAAAGGGAGGTTTTTTCATGTTAAGGCATCTTGCATGTGGTGGTATTCTTCGTTATCAGTCCTATGACGCACAACTTCAGATAAAACTTAAAAAGGATGCGTTAATATGTCAAAAAAATCAATTAGTTTATTCGAAGCAACATTAGTCCTTGTCATTCTCCTGGCCATTATGGGAACCGGCGTTATTATTTTCCAACTCTCTCCTCAAACCCCAGTCCTCACTGGGATCGCCCTTCTCATGTTATGGGCCCGGTGGCGTCATTTTAGCTGGGATACGATTCATGAAGGGATTGAAGAAGGTTTAAAAAGTGGTCTAATTCCCATTATTGTTTTCATTCTTGTCGGTGCCTTGATCAGTACTTGGATTGCCGCTGGTGTCATTCCCAGTTTAATGGTTTGGGGCTTCCAGATGGTCAATGTGCACTGGTTTATTCCATCCATTTTCGTCGTTTGCGCCCTCGTCGGGAGTGCCATCGGGAGTGCCTTTACCGTTATTTCAACGGTTGGGATTGCCTTTTTCGGAATTGGTGCCACACTGGGATTAGATACAACAATCGTCGCAGCCGCAATTATTTCCGGGGCAATATTTGGTGATAAATCTTCACCACTCTCTCAGTCAACTAATTTAACAGCTGCAGTTACTGAAACAGATCTCTTTGCCCACATCAAAAACTTAATGTGGACGACCGTACCAGCTTTCGTCGGTTCATTAGTGCTATACGCTATTATCGGTCATACATCTCGTGATATTCCGTTGACCAAAATCAGTACAACAGTTGCTATTTTAAAGGCGCATACTGACGTTAGCCTCTGGGCATTACTCCCTATTATTTTAATTTTCGTCTGTGCGCGTTTAAAGATGCCTGCTATTCCAACGTTATTTTTAAACATCGCCGTTTCAATCGGCTTAATTTTCAGCCATCATCCACACACTTCTTTTAAAACAATCGCCAGCTTGATTGAAAATGGCTTCGTCGCTCATACTGGCAACCAAAGTATCGATGCACTTCTCACACGTGGGGGCATTAATAGTATGTTAGGCACAGTGGCCTTAATCATCATGACGTTGACTCTTGGTGGTTTATTGATGAAACTCGGTTTAATCCAACGCGTGATGGCCCCCCTTGCAACTCACCTCAAAACACCTGGTCAATTGATCAGCGCGGTGATTGCTTCTGGGATTGGCGTTAACCTCTTTATCGGTGAAGAATTCCTTTCTGTTATCCTGCCAGGTAAAGCTTTTAAATCAACGTTTGAAAAATCAGATCTTAGCAACTTGGCGCTTGGCCGCGCACTCGAAGATGGCGGGACCGTTATTAACTACTTAGTCCCTTGGGGCGTTGCCGGCGTTTTCGCCGCTAACACCCTCGGCGTACCAACACTAAGCTACCTGCCATTTTGTTTCTTCAGTATCCTCTCACCAATCTTCTCAATCTTGAGTAGTTTTACAGGGATTGGCCTCAAAAAGAAAAGTGTTACTAATTAAGCAAAATAAAAGAGGTTGCGACAAAAGTAATTTTTGTCGCAACCTCTTTTTTGAATTCAAAATTTTATACCTGAAACGTGCTTTTTGAAACTGCCGTCTGTGCTTAGCGTCTCTCGTCAAACAACTGCTGACAGCAGTTATCCGCCGAGTTATGCTAATGCTCAAAGCCAAACCGTTTCAATATAACCACCTGAAAAGCACTCTTTTTAGAATAGATTCATCAAGAATTGCCCGCCGTAAACTAATGCGAAGCTATAGGCTGCAATTGATGCTGGTTTGCATAAGATGATAATCCATGTGAATTTTTTAAATGACATTTCGGTTAAGCCAGCCATTAAACATAAAACATCATCGGGCGCAACTGGTAGGAAAATCGCTAAGGCGAAAAAGCGCGCAAAGTTTTTCTTTTCCGTAATCGTGCCGATATATTTATCATAAGTTTTCTCGTTGATGACGTGGAGAATAAATGGTTTCCCAAACTGGCGCGCCAGCAAGAAATTAAAAATTGACCCAATCGCAATCCCGACATAGTTATAGATAAAGCCCCATAACGGGCCAAAAACTAGAACACCGGCGGCAGTACTAATCCCACCCGGAATGACCGGAATCACCACTTGGATGATTTGAATTACGATGAAAATAATCGGGCCGATGAGTACGGAGTGGCCCAAGTACGCTTGTAAGGCAGTTGTATTATTAAAAAGCCCAAGTCGTGACCAGTAAATGGCTAATGCAATACTCCCTATCAGGGCCATCAGAGAAGTCATGCTAATTAAACGTCTTGAAATTGTTCTGCTCATCCGCCGAATTCCTTTCCCTCGATAATGTATCTTTAATTTACCATAATTTAAATTCCGAGTAGTCCGCCGATAGTCTGATTTAAGAAATCTTAACTTTTTAGTCGCTCATCCTAAAAATGTCCGAAAAGGTTTTAATCCTTGTGCGCGATATTTTTCAATAAACTGAGCAACTGCCTCAGGATCTTGAGTTTGATCATCGATTACCAATTGTTCCACTGGCAATGGTCGTTCGTTAGCAATTTTGACATCAATCACAACTGGTCCTTGGCGTTTTTGAGCTGCTGCAAAAGCAGCCTTCAATTCATCTAACGTCCGGACTGTAAAGCCTTGGGCCCCTAATGCTGTTGCGGTAGCACCGTAATCTGCACCCTGAATGGCAACACCAGAATGTGGTTGTCCCTTGTCATCTTGTTCTGCTTCAATAAAGCCAAATGAATCATTACTCAACACAACGTTGATAATTGGCATTTGGTATTTAACTTGCGTAATCAAATCTTGCATCACCATCGTGAAGCCACCGTCACCACTGATTGACCAAACTTGCCGATCAGGGAAGGCTGCTTGCGTTCCGATTGCAGCTGGTAAAGCAGCCCCCATCGTTGCGTACCAAGCTGAGATCGTCGTCTTTTGACCTGGTTTCATCTTCAAGAAGCGGACGCCATCAATCGTGACGTTTCCCACATCTAAGTTGAAAATCGCGTCATTGGTAGCCATTTGATTGATTTCTTTGAAGACTGGTTCCACTCGTAATGGTGTTTGTGGATCATCTTCAAAACTAGCGGTCCATTGATCCCAGTTAGCTTTATTAGCGACTGCTGCACGGTAGAAAGCTGTCTTTTCAGATACCGGTTCACTAGCTTCAAGTAAAGCTGCTAACGCTGTCTTAGCATCTGCTAAAATGCCAACGTCAACATGGTGTCTATGACCAAGTTTGGTTGGATCAATATCGATTTGGATGAACTTCGCGTCTGGTTTGAAGAAATATTGACCAAATTCGTAGTTACTGCCGACAAATAAAATTAAATCGGCCGCTTCTGCCAAATCAACACCCGGTTTAGTGGCCACCCGCCCTGCTGAAACCATGTAAGCCGGGTTTTCGTCAGCGACGATTCCCTTAGAGAGGGCTGATGACATCATTGGGATACTTAATTTATCGGATAACGCCACTAATTCATCGCCGGCTGCCTTAGCACCTTGACCAAAATAAATAATGGGTTGTTTAGCTTCTTTAATTAATTGTAAAGTCTGTTGAATATCCGTTGAACGGGGTTCTGGATAATTCCCCATCTGGAATAGGTTAGCAGTTGCTTCGAAGTGATCTTCAATTGGTTGCCAGCCTAAGTCCGTTGGAATTGTCACAACCGCTACGCCACTATTTTTATAGGCTTGTTGAATCGCTTGGTCAACAACTAGTGGTAATTGTTCTGCCGTCATCACAGTCCGGTTGTAGACTGCTACATCCGCGAACATTGGATTTTCATTCATTTCTTGGAAATAATCAGTATTCATGACACCAGTTGCTACTTGACCAACTAGCGCTAAAACAGGAACGTGATCATACTTGGCATCATAAAGCCCGTTCAATAGATGAACTGCGCCAGGGCCAGCTGATCCAAATGTGGCCGCGATTTTACCAGTCACCTTAGCTTCACCAGAAGCAGCAAGCGCCCCTACTTCTTCGTGACGAACTTGAATATAACGCATAATTGCTTTTTGATTATGCAATGCATTCATCGTTGAATCAAATGAGCCACCAGGTAACCCAAAAATATGGTCAATACCCCAGTCTGCCATGACTTTTAACATTGCGTCTGCCGCATTTATCTTTTGTGTTACCATCTAAAAAGACCCCCTGATTAATTTTATTCTGCTTATTTAAGTATACCGCCTTAATTGTAAGCGTTACAAATGATAAGCATTTTTTAGCCGTTTTGACTGGTAACGAATCGTCTTTTTTGGTATGCTTGCATCAAGCTAGATAATAATGATTATTAATAAGTGATCATTAACTTTAGATTTTAGGGAGGCTTTTTTAATGGCTATTATTGCTAAAGATGCACAAGATGTTTTTAAAGATGCGGGCGAAAATATTATTTTTTCAACACTTAATTTAAATCGCCAGGATTTCTCATCAGACAGAGCTGCCGTTTCCGATTTGGCTGAACGGATCCCCGCAATTATCAATAGTATGAACATCCGCTATCCGGATGCCCATTTACGCGTTGCTTTTGGGATTGGCTCAGATGCTTGGGACTATCTTTTCCCAAACGCCCCTAAACCTCAAGAACTAGAACCCTTCCAAACGATTCCTAGTCCTAAACACGATGCTGTCGCTACCGGCGGTGATTTATTCTTCCACATTCGGGCCAAAGAAATGGCTGTTTGTTACGAAGTAATGGCGCAATTCATGCAATTCATCGGTCAAAATGCAACAACGATTGATGAAACCCACGGATTCCGTTATTTCGAAGGCCGCTCAATCATCGGCTTTATCGACGGTACGGAAAATCCCGCTATCGATGAAACGGCCGAATACGCCCTTATCGGCGACGAAGACCCTGAATTTATCAATGGTTCATACGCCTTTGCCCAAAAATATATTCATTCGATGGACACTTGGAACCACACTTCAACTGAAGAACAAGAAAAAACAATCGGTCGTAAAAAATTCTCTGATCTTGAATTAGACGATGCCGAAAAACCAACAAACGCGCACAACGTTGTTTCGCAAGATAACGAAGGTGGCGTCGAACATAAAATTGTCCGGATGAACGTGCCTTACGCTAATCCTGGTGAAAAGATGACTGGGACTTATTTTATCGGCTACGCTCGTCAATGGACAATCGTTAAACGCATGCTCACTAACATGTTCGTCGGCAAACCAGCCGGCAACTACGATCACCTACTAGATTTCAGCGAACCAACAACCGGCGCACTATTCTTCATTCCATCCAAAACACTACTAGCAAAAATTGCGGAAGAAGAAATTTAGAGTGCTGCATCGAACGCTTTGGCTTTGAGAATTAACGTAAAAATGGGCATGATGGTGTTTTTTCCATCATGCCCATTTTGTAGTTAATCGGAAAAGGCAGTTCGATAAAGCACGTTTGACCTAAGTTTAAAGCGATTTGACGCTGAGCATTAACTGAGTGTTGGGAATAATCGCCAGCGGCGGTTATTTGCAATACGGTGCTAAGCACAAGCGTCAGCTTTAAAAAGCACGTTTCAATTTAGAGTGCTGCATCGAACGCTTTGGCTTTGAGGATTAACGTAAAAATGGGCATGATGGTGTTTTTTCCATCATGCCCATTTTGTAGTTAATCGGAAAAGGCAGTTCGATAAAGCACGTTTGACCTAAGTTTAAAGCGATTTGACGCTGAGCATTAGCTGAGTGTTGGGAATAATCGCCAATCTTAAAAAGCCGACGAACGTCGGCTTTTTAATTGCTTTTTGTTGACTTCCCGCATACCGATTGCTAAACTGATGTTACTTACTTTAAATAAGAAAACGATGAGGTGTTTTAAATGTCAGATACTATGCAAGCTGTTGCGATCAACCAATACGGCGATGAACAAACACTTGAAATGATTACTTTACCAATGCCAACCATTGGCGAACACCAAGTACTAATTAAATCAAAAGCAACTGCTATCAACCCCCTTGACTGGAAATTACGTGCAGGTTATCTCACAAGCATGTTCGATTGGGCTTTTCCAATCGTACTTGGTTGGGATTTAGCCGGTGTCGTTACTGAAGTCGGTTCAGCTGTAACAGATTGGCAAGTCGGCGACGAAGTTTTTGCACGGCCAGCCACTTCTAATCGCGGTACTTATGCTGAATATGTTGCTGTTGATGACGAATTAGTCGCTCGCAAACCTAAGAACGTCACTTTTGAAGAAGCCGCTGCTGTGCCATTGGCCGGCGAAACCGCTTGGCAAGCCCTTTTCAACCACGGTCACTTAAAAGCCGGTGAAACAGTGCTCGTCCAAGCTGGTTCTGGTGGTGTTGGGTCATATGCCATTCAATTCGCTAAGGCAATGGGCGCCCACGTTATCACAACAACTAGTGCCAAGAATTTTGATCTCGTTCGCGACTTAGGTGCCGACGAAATTATCGATTACCGTAACGAAAAAGTTGCTGATAAAGCACACAACGTTGACCTGGTCATCGATACAATCGGTGGGCAAAGCCAAGTTGACGCTTGGTCCGTGCTCAATCCTGAAACAGGTCGCCAAATTTCAATTGTTGGTGAAGCACCCGAAACAGCTGACATTATCAAAGACACAAAGATGACTTTCAAAGCAATTTGGTTAATTCCAAATGGTGAACAACTTCGTGAAATTGCTGATCTAATGGCTGACGGTAAAGTAAAATCAATTATTGATACTGTCCTCCCATTCTCAGCGGAAGGCTTAATCAAATCACATCAACTAAGTGCAACACACCATTCAACTGGTAAAATCGTCATTAAATTCTAAATAATACAAAAAAGCATCGCCAAGTTG